>Ga0209491_10000109_pt1 | contig 142353 bp, 110 predicted proteins | sample BON02_FD_187213 | JGI IMG/M metagenome (GOLD analysis project Ga0209491, IMG submission 187213) | Freshwater microbial communities from Lake Bonney liftoff mats and glacier meltwater in Antarctica - BON-02 (SPAdes) (version 2) | ecosystem: Environmental > Aquatic > Freshwater > Ice > Glacier... | reverse complement strand
CTCAATGTCGGATACAATCTGCTTGCGGATAGCCTCCGAAAAAATACGGTTCTGCTTCCTTTGTCCTAGGGTAATGTTTTCCTTTTTCATGTTGACTTAATTTTTGTCAACTTTTTTCAGGCTAAGACAGGAATGGCGAAGTTGTCAACCCCTCTAACCTGTGACCACGGACGTAAAACCGGTGAAAGCTAGTCTTTAAACACCTTAAAGTTCCGGTGGCCTTGTTCCGTTTCTATGCGGATTAGGTAGAGTCCATTGGGTATGGGTGCGAGTCCATCGATTTGGCCATTCACGCCTTGGCCAACATGAATCATCCTTCCATCCATACTAAACATCAAATAGGAGAAATTGCCTTTGATATTTCCAATGGTAAGTTCCTTGCTGAAAGGATTCGGGTAGATCGTCCAGTTCGTATTTTCTACTTGTGAAACACGCATGGGTGGAGGTAATGTTTGGCCATACGATTCTATAAACTCTACCGAGCAATCTTCGTAAACCTTGAATTTCCAGGACCTTTGGAAAATGCAGCCAGCTGGGCAATCACCCCAAGCATAGGTATAGAGAATTTCAATATGATCGCTATATACCGAGTCAATCAATCGGTTGCCGTCTCCGGGGCCGCCGTTCGGGCTTGCGTTGATTCCTAAATCATCAAGCTCTCGTGTGAGTGGCGACAGGTTTAGGTTGAGCAAGGAATTGAGAATAACCGTATGTTGACCAAAAACGGGGAAATCATTGTATTCGCTTAGCATAAATTTATACCGTATAAGTATGCTGTCGAGCGTTGTATTTCCAGTGGGAAATTGATTATTTCGAAAGGCCTTCATCCATGGAAGAGTAGAATCGGCATAAATGACTATAGAATTCAGTGATACCCCTGGAAACTCATGAATCTCTCTTATCCTTGTGACAGTATCAGCCTCAGGAATACTCTTGGCGTTAAACACTGCGATTAATGCTTCAAGTTTGGGCTCGAAGACGGCGGCTGGAAAATGAATGCTATCATTATACGTGGATCCTTGTCTATCATATTGTTTGAGACATAGGCGCGCGGCATCTTTTTCATACCAATACGCGATGCTGTCTTGAGTTTCGCAGCTTGATGGAATTTTCTGAGCCTCACTTAGCTGAGCCATGAATAGGAATGCAAGGAAGACCAAGGAACTTTTCATACCTGTAAATTAGGTATTTTGTAGGAAGGAATAAAATGAAATCGATGAAAAGAATTCCTTCAAACCCCAATCCTTTCAGCAGAGGCTTTCAAACTCGCTTTTAAGCTAGAGATATACTGTACCCGAAATTTCTCTCCGCTATTACTAATAAGGGTTCCTTTATTTTCCATCGCATCAATCCATTCTTGGGTTTCTTGGCAATACTTAGGGTGTTCTGTGCGCAGGTATCCATATCCATAATTGCTTTTATAAACAGATACTTCCTCTCCAAAACGAAGGATAAGATTCATTTCACCAACATTCAAGTCGCTGCGGTAAAGTTTGATATTACCGCCTAAAATTGGTCCTGCATTTTTTCTTCCTGTAGCGCTCCATTCATTGATAATATCCACCAAAGTGTACATTTCTGTAAACAAGGAAGCGGCATATTTTATGGATATGAGCTGATTGGCCACGGAGTATTCAATCTGTTTTAGGGTGCTATCTAAAGGAGCCGGTCCCCAAACTTCATCCGAATCTGCTTCTAACCAGCGGAGCAAAATGGTAGAGAAGAGATGCTCTAATTCTTCGTTCAGCTCGTCGACATGTCCGTTAGGATCCATTTGTGAATTCGAAAAAACATGGAGCTTAAATTGAAGCAAGCCGGGCGTAAGGAAATGCATAAAGAAAGGCAGATCGTCAGAGGCCAAGGAAACATGGAGGCTTGAACGCCGTTGGGCCAAGCTCATTTGGTCGGCAATATCTTGAAGAAAGGGAAGGATATTTTCACCCTCATTCGGACGAGCAAGGGTGAAATTGACTTCATCTATACTATCTACAGGAAAAAGAACAGCCTGCTTCAAGTTCATAGTTTGCTGAATCTTGAGAAGATCGGAATAGAGCAAGGCGGTTTCTCCCCGAAAACGGCGGTAAATAGAATCCGTGCTCACCTTGAGTATGGCAGCTAATTCGGCGGCCAAATTCATGTTTGGCGGCACTGTATTTTTTAGTCTCTCAAAAAAAGCGACTTGTTCGTTTCTTTCCACTTCTAACTGCAATATACATTTTCTCGCTTATGCAAAACCATGAGAAGTTGCAGATATCGCAACTCTGATGAAGAATTATTACCGCGAGTTGCGGGATTCCTTAAAAATAATGGGGCGTTTGCAGGATATGCAAAAGTTTGAGCGAATTCTAAACGGAGCTTTGTTCCAATAAATTATTCAACCATGAATAGAGTTCAATTTTTACCTGATGAAGGCACCCTTTTTTACCGAGAATTAAATTCTCGGGTCAATGCCTATTTTTTAGAACGGGCCATAGAAAAACATGGCGGGAAATCATTCATACATAAAATGCTTTTCTACTTTGGCTTAAATGTGCTCTTCTATATTTTGATGATGAATAGCCATGAAACCCTTTGGTTTATGGCCACATACTTGGCTATGGGAATTTCTGTTTTATTAACGGCCTTTAATGTCTCGCATGATGCAGCACATGGGGTCGCGGTTAAAAGTCCGTTTTGGAATAAATTTTTGTTTTCCTTGAGTTTCAACCTTCAAGGAAATAACGCCTATGTATGGGGAAAGAATCATACCGAATCGCATCATAGCTTTACCAATATTGAAGGCAGTGATATTGATGTTTTGGATAACCCCTTATTTCGAATGCATCCTGGCAAGAAATGGCGTTGGTTCCATCGTTTCCAGTTTATCTATGCCCCCTTTTTATACCTATTCTATTCGCTCAATTGGTTCCTTTTTCGCGACACGCTTTTGCTTTTTCATATTAGCAGCCGCACCATAGAAATCAAACTACCAATAAATGAGGCCTTTAAACTGGTGTTTTTCAAAGTTCTTTATATCGGCTATATGGTTGTCATACCAATCTACTTTTTGCCGATTGATTGGGTATGGATTATAATGGCATTTCTCATCAACCATGCCTTGGTATCTTTGATTTTTGTGGCTGTACTTGGCGTATCTCATGTTTCTGATATCGTTGAACATCCCGTCGTAGATGCCAAGAATCAGATCAACATGAGTTGGGCATTAATGCAGCTCAAAACCTCCGTTGACTATAGCGTGGATAGTCGCTTTTTCAATTTGACATTGGGAGGGTTTAATGCACATACGCTTCATCATTTATTGCCCCATGTATCGCATGTTCACTACCTCAAAATTTTACCCATCTTCCGGAATCTCTGCGCAGAGTATGGCTTGAAATACAATGAAATGAGTTACTTGGAGTCATTGCAAGCGCATTTTCGTTTTTTAAAATTAATGGGAAAACAAGACGCAAAATCGGATATGTTATGAGAGGGAAACATATTCACGTAGCAGAAGAGAGCCAGTTATTGAAGCAGATCTATCACGAAGTAGAAGCTTTGGCGCTTAAAAGAGATATGGCATTCTACATGCGTTTTGCGGCCAAATTTGTGGTTTTTTTTGGTTTAAGTTTCTGGGCTTATTCCTCCATGATGAGAAGTGATGATTCGCTATTATTTATTGGCAGCTTTGTCGTCTATGGCTTAAGTCTTATGATTTTTGCCTTCAACTTTTCACATGATTTTTCGCATAATACCATCTTTAGAAACAAGAAAATCAATAACCTGTGCTATTCGATTATTTATACTTTGGTTGGGGCCCATGCAGAAGCGTGGAAGGCCAGGCACGTGCATTCGCATCATTATGCCCCGAATGTGCAAGACTATGATTCCGACCTAAAAATCACCCAGCTGATTCGCGTAGTGCCCGGAAGTCAATTCAAATGGTACCATCGATACCAGCATATCTACGCACCTTTTCTCTATACTAGCTATTCTTTGTATTGGATTTTTATTAAAGATCCGGTCATACTTTATACCCGGTTGGATGGATTTACAGAGAATAAAGGACTACGTTACCATGCGTCATTTTGGGTGCAGAAAATAATTTATCTATCACTTACCTTGTTCATTCCCTTGCTCTTTGCTCATCAAGTTTGGTGGATGGTCATCTTGGCTTTTCTCTTTATGCATGCCTTGCAATCGCTGTTCTTATTGTTTACTTTTTTTATGACACATCATGTAGAAAGCACCACCTACCCGAAAACAGATTCCGAGGGAACAATCCTTAGTTCATGGATGATGAATCAAGTGAAAAGTTCGAATGATATGCATCCCTTTAGTGAAGCGGCTAATTTTATTTTAGGGGGATTTAATAATCATATTGCCCACCATCTGTTTCCACATGTGCATCATATCCACTATCCGAAAATGAATGCGGTGCTTTATCGCCTTCTCCGAGAGAATAAGTATGAGCCCAATCAAACAAGTTATTGGGGAGGCGTTTGTTCGCATTTACGCTTGCTCAAACGATTAGGCGAAAGCAAATAATTGCTCAGGTTTTGTGAAAAGTTGCGAATTCTGCAACTCTTAATAAAAAGCGAGCGCACGAGTTGCGAAATGCCTTAAAAATTCTTGGCTCATTTGCAGAATCTACTTCTAAAGGGATTTTGAGCGAGGCTAGGTTTGCTCCAATAAATTTATCGAATATGAAAACGACAAAATCTTTAGTAATCAATGCACAATTAGTTCGTATGGTAATGGCTTTTTTGCTTTTCCTTCAATTAGCCAGTTTTAACAGTCAGGGCCGAGATGTATACGCCATTTACAATATTGATGTAACGGGGAATAGTGGATTGCAGGCCAATCAATTGGGCAATGTTCTGCGTATGCATTTTGAAAAGCTGGATTCCTTTGAAGTAATCGACCGCTATGAAATGGGCAACTTATATGAGTCGATGGGAGCCACTAAACTCACCGCATGTTATTCGAAATCATGCCTGACAGAAATCGGCCAGAAGTTAAAGGCGGATAAGGTGATTAGCGGCAGCTTGGATGCCATTGGCTCGTATTATATTATCACCCTTCGCAGACTTGATGTGGCAACAAGTGAAGTGGATAAGGTATTGGTGCGGGAATATCTTATGAATAACAATCAAATTAATACTATCCTGCTTTTGGCTATGAATGAGTTTTTAGGGATTCCTAATCCGGATGCACTCTATGAGAGCTTGACGAAAAAAGACGCTTTTGCGAACAGCATCAATAATCCCTATTACCCAAGGCTTCGGGCAGATGGTCCGCGCTTGGGAGTTTCTTTTGTAGCGGGAGATGCCGCAACCATTTTAGCACGTCCTGAAAATCAGGGGGGATTTAATGCCTATCCATGGACCTTCCATTTTGGGTATCAATTTGAAAAGCAGTATTTGAACTCCGGGAATTTTCAGGCTTTATTTGAGTTCATTCCACTTATTTCAGGAATGGAACAAGGGCGCTTAGCATTCAGCTTTTCGATGTTGAACGGCATTCGGAGCAACCGAGGAGGTTGGGAGTTTGCCTTCGGTCCAAGTATTGGCTTTACCCAGATTGCCCAAGTGGCGCAGGATGGAGAAGGGCAATGGTTGACAAAAAAATTATGGGAGGAAAAGTATCCCGGAATAAAACCTGAAAACGGCTATCAACGTCAGCTAGACAGTCGAGGAAAGGTAGAATTAGCACCCTATTTTATTTTAGCTGCCGGTAAGACTTTTAAATCAGGTTCTATGAATATCCCGATAAACGCTTTTGTTATTCCACAGAAGGATGATTTTAGATTTGGGATTTCAGTGGGGTATAACGCTAAAAAATAGGGGTTATAGGGTACGGGTTAGGGGGGCTGCGAAATTTAGATGAAAAAAGCCGGCGATTGCCGGCTTTTTCTAATTTCTCACCAACCCTACGTTGTAAGAAACCTAGGGGCCAAACCCTATTAGCGTATGTACTGTTTGACTTGGAAACGGCATTTTTGCTAAAAAGGTTGGAAGGCAGTATTAATTTTTCGGAATAGCACTGCAATGCTGGTGCTAGCCATATTTCCTCCCCTTCCATTCTTTTCCCAGCGGAAGCAAAAACCCTAGTGCTGTGGATGCGGAGACGAGGGTAGAATAGAAAATATAAGGGATTAGCAAAAAGAGTAATGGCGCCTCTTTCACTTTATGGAAGAGTTTCTGAATAAAAAGAAACTGCAGCAGGATGCGGCAGAGCACGAAAAATAAAGCAAGCCATGGATGGAAGAAAAGTAGGGTAACGATACCTAAATTAAAGCCAGCATAGATGGCTAGAATAAACTTCCAATAAAGGGGCAAATCACGTCCGCCTTCTAGCCAACGTTTTCTTTGTTTGAGTAAGGTCTTGAAATCAGGGGCAGCCGCTGATAAGGAGGTGCTTTTTTCATTGCAAAGATGGCGAAACCCATAGCCTTGGTCCAAGATGGAGCGAAAGAGCTTGAAATCTTCTGTGATCGAAAAATCAATATTTTCGTAGCCTCCTGTTGCCCAATAGGCTTCCTTGCTCATGGCCATATTATTGCCCACCGCCGTGCAGGGTATTCCAAAGGATGCGGCACTTTTTATAAGTCCCATAAAATACAACCAATCGAAGCGCTGCATCTTGGCAAAGAGGGAAGAGTCATCAATCAAGGTCGTTGCGGAAACTACACCAACACCTTTGGTAAAATGGCGCATCATCTCCTTTGGCCAGCTTGGTTTTGCCTGAATATCGGCATCACAAACGAGGAAATAATCGCCCGTTGACGCATGGGCTAATTGTGCCAAGACATTTGCCTTTTTCTCTGCTTTTCCTAGTTTGTCGGTGATGGTAATTAGTTGAAAATGGCTCTTGTCTTTAATGAAACTAAGCACAATTTCTTCCGTCCGGTCCTCGCTGCCATCGTTGCCAATAAGAATCTGAATTTTGCCTTTTGGGTAATCAAGTTGGTCCAGACTTACTAAACAGCGAAGGATGTTTTCTTCCTCATTTCTTGCAGCCACCCAGATGCTGATTTTTGGATAGTCGTTTATTTCTGGAATTCTTCTTCCACGGATAAATATGGCCGCTAGTGCAAAAGCATGAAGGGTGAGGCCAGCAAATAGGAGGAGATAGAGGAAAATCATAATGCAGCAAAAACGAAAGTACGTTCATGGAAATATTCCAGCACTTTGGGTAATATCTCGCGCAGGTTGGATTCTGCCTTCTCGCTATCATGGTATACTAAGATAGCGCCATTATCACTGTTTAATTGAACAGCATTCATACTTTCCTCTCTATCTAGTTCAGGTTCAAAATCACGCGACAAAACACTCCACATCACAATCTTATATCCATCCTTGCGTAGTTTAAGTGCTTGTGAAGGGGTGATTTTTCCATACGGCGGGCGGAATAGTTTGGAGTGTACCACGTTCGCGCAAGCATCGATATCGTCGAAGTATTCTTGGTTGGAAATTTCCCAGCCTTTAAGGTGGTGATACGTATGATTGCCGACCTGATGTCCTTCATCCAAAATTTGCTGATATACCTCTGGGTATTTTTCAACATTTGCCCCTACACAGAAAAAGGTAGCCTTGGCATTATACGCACGAAGGGTTTCCAATACCCATGGCGTAATGCTCGGGTGCGGGCCATCATCGAAGGTCAAATAAAGCGTGGGTTTTTCTGCCTTTTTCATCTTCCAAGTGAGGAAGGGATCCATGCTCTGAATAAAACCCGGGGTTGTATACCGATACATTATTTCTTTTTGTCGATGCCTAAGGTGAAGTATAGCTGCTAGTTTGTTTCTTTGCTCAAATCAATACCTTCAGCATGTTCCAAGCAAAGATACGTCATACTGCCTTATTGCTATTCTCTTTGATAGCGATTAGCAGCCCTGCCCAAAAACTTTGGAGCCTCGATGAATGCCTCGAATACGCCATCGCCAATAATCTCACGCTAAAGCAACAGAACTTAAGCGTGAAACAAGCGGAAATTGGATTGAAGGAGGCACAATTTAGCAGGTATCCTAATCTAAATGGCTCTATAAACAATAGCTATAATTTTGGCCGTTCGATTGACCCACTTACAAATGCGAACGTTCAGCGTAATTCGGCCAACTTACGTTTCGGTCTTTCTAGTACCATGGTGCTTTTTAATGGCTTTCAAATCCATAATTCGATTCAACGGCAACAGCAAATGCTCTATGCCTCCCGCTTTGATGAGGAAGTAGCGAAGAATGATATTGGTATGAATATCTCCAATGCATTCTTGCAGGTGCTCTTCGCCAAAGAGTTGGTGAAGATCAATGAAGAGCAAATGACTTCCACAAAAGTTCAACTTAATAGAGCACAAAAATATTACGAAGCGGGCCGTGTGGCAGAATCTTCCGTCTTGGAAATGAAAGCCCAACTTGCGAATGACAATCTGAGTACAGTAAATGCCGTAAATCAAGAGTTGATGGCACGGGTTACCTTATTTCAATTACTTGAACTGTCGCCAGATAGCAACGACGTACAAATTCCTCTAATCGATACGGTTCCTGATGCCGGCGTGTTGAGTTCCGGACATCTATACGCTATGTACCGCAGTTATGCTCCTGAATTAAAGGCCGTACAAAACCGCTTGGAAGCAAGCAATTATGAATGGAAGGTAGCGAAAGGGGCCTATTCACCGCAGTTGGCTTTATCTGGAAACCTAGGGACGCTTTTTTCTGACCAAGCAATTTCGCCGAATTACGGGGCTCCTTTGTTCTATCAACAATATTATGATGCCAATGGAAATGTAATTGGTCAAGCTCCAGTGCCTAATATTATAGGGACCGAAACAACACCATTCGGGGACCAATGGAATAATAACTTCGGACAAACCATTGCGCTGAGTTTAGCCATACCCATCTTTAATAGATACAGCACTCAGGCAGGGGTGAAAAGGGCAGAGATTGGGTATAAAAACGCCCTCTTGAGCAAAGAGATTGCCGACAATCTGGTGCAAAGAAATGTGGCACAAGCATATAATGAATATATCGCAGCAAAGGCTCGTTACGAAGCAAGCAAGGCCAGCTTTGAGGCGCAAGAGGCGAGTTTCCAATACGCGCAAAAACGATTGGATGAAAAACTCATCAGCGAAGTGGAATACCGCATCTTCTTGAATAATCGTATTTCGGCGCGCTCTACTTTTGTGCAAGCAAAATACGAACTGATGTTCCGTTACAAAATCATTGATTTTTATAAGCATGGTTCAGTTTACCCTGGGCAACATTAATTTTACCGCAAATGGCAAAGTCAAAAAATAGAACCTGGTTATGGATTGGGGGAGTATTGGTTGTGATATTGGGCGTACTTATCTTTATGGTGAACAGCCGCGATGAGAAGGTCTATGTGACCATTGAACAAAGTGAAAAACGTGATTTGATCGAAACCGTTACGGCCAATGGAACCATTCAGCCAGAGGTAGAGGTGAAGATCAGTTCAGAGGTTTCAGGCGAAATCATCGAACTCTATATAAAAGAAGGCGACTCGGTGAAAAAGGGCGACCTGCTTCTTCAAGTAAACCCAGATATTTCGGAGAGTAATGTAGAAAGAGCACGTGCTTCAGTAAACAATGCCAAAGCGAATTTAGCCTCAGCAAAAGCAAGGGTTCAGCAGTCAGAAGCCCGATTTAAGCAAGCAGAAACTTCCTTTGAAAGAAGTAAAAAATTGTTCGCCGATAAGGTTATATCATCGCTGGAGATGGAACAAGCAGAAACGGAATTTGTTAGCGCGCGCGGAGAACTCGAAGCTGCCAGAAGAGCAGTGGATGCAGCGAGCTATACGGTGAAAAGTTTGGAGTCGACCTTAAATGGCGAGCAGAAGAACTTGAACCGGACGAGCATTTTTGCCCCAATGGATGGAATTGTTTCGAAACTGAATGTTGAGAAAGGCGAGCGTGTTTTGGGAACCATTCAAATGACTGGAACCGAACTCTTGCGAATTGCCGATTTTACCACCATGGAATTAAGTGTCGATGTAGGAGAAAGTGATATAATTCGTGTATCGGTAGGTGATACAGCAGAAATAGAAGTTGATGCGTATGATGACCGTACTTTTATTGGAATAGTGAAAGAAGTAGCGAATTCTGCAAAGAATGCAGGCATCTCTGGGAATTCCGATCAAGTGACGAATTTTGAAGTGAAGATTACGCTTTTGCGCTCTTCGTATGATGACTTGCTAGTGCTTTATCCAACCAAGGCATCGCCATTTTTGCCGGGCATGTCGGGCATGGCAGATATTCGTACTAAATCAGCGAGTAATGTAATCAGCGTGCCAATTGAGGCGGTAACCTTACGTGAAGTGAAGTCTGATTCTAGCGTTAAAAAGGAAGAAGGCGAAGAAGACGAAAAAGAAGAAGTAGTATTCCTATTTGAGAACGGAAAAGCCATCATGGTTCCAGTGAAAACAGGGGTACAAGACAGCCGTTATATTGAAATCAAAGAAGGGCTAGAAGAAAAAAAGGACATCATAAGCGGTCCGTATAGTGTAGTTTCGCGTAGCTTGAAGGATGGAGATCCGGTAGAGAAAAAGAGTAAAAGCGATATCTATAAAAAGAAAAAAGATTGAAGGTAACAGTCATAGGAGGAGGTAGTTGGGCCACAGCCCTGGTGAAATTAATCAGCGATCAAGCAGCAGCAAATAAAGTGGAACTTACTTGGTGGGTGCGTCGTGAAGAAACGGCCGAACACCTGCGCAAGTTTCGTCATAACCCAGACTACCTAAGTTCTGTTTTGCTACCAACTGAGTCGATTGATATCACCAATGATATGGTCCATGCGGTTCGAAAATCGGAGCTCATCATACTAGCCATTCCAAGTGCCTTTTTATTCGCTCAACTAGAAGTATTGCCCGATAATGCTTTTGAAGGAAAATTGGTGGCCTCCGCTATCAAGGGCGTAATTCCACAAACCTTCGAGGTAGTGGGTGCCTTTTTGAAAAACCGCTTCAATATGCCGGAACAAGACCTGCTGGTAATTGGCGGTCCTTGCCATGCAGAAGAAGTAGCACTTGAAAAACTTTCCTTCTTAACGATTGCCTCAGGGTCCATAGAAACAGCCGAAAAGCTGGCCAATATCCTCGAATCTCGTTATCTAAAAACCACCACCAGCAATGATCTTTATGGTACCGAATACGCGGCGGTTTTAAAGAATGTGTATGCCATTGCCAGCGGAATTTGTCACGGCCTTGGCTATGGCGATAATTTCCAAGCAGTACTTATGACCTATGCCGTAAAGGAGATGGATTTCTTCCTCGAAACATGCAATCCCATGAAGCGCGACGTGAACGATCACGTCTATCTCGGCGACCTTTTAGTAACGGCTTATTCCCAGTTTAGCCGGAACCGTACTTTTGGTATGATGGTAGGAAAAGGCTATTCAGTAAAATTTGCACAGATGGAAATGAACATGATTGCAGAAGGCTATTATGCGACCAAGTCCATGCATGAAATTTTATTGAAGATGAAGGTCAATATGCCGATCCTCGAATCCATGTACCAGATTCTGTATGAGGGGGAAATTCCGAAAAATGTGGTCCGCCGCATGATCGAGGGATTCTAAATTTGTGAATTGCGATTTGCGATTTGTGAATTGTAATTTATGCTTTAGATAGTATTTAAGTCACTTCGAGCTTGTCGAGAAGCTAGGTAGTCACTTAATTACGCATACAATCTGGGCTTCTGCAAGCTCTACCTGACTAGCAAAATGGGGGCGTCTTTCTCCAAAACCCAATGTCACTTTAGTGTAAAATATTCTTGTCTGGCAGTCTGTAAGTCTTCTTGTCTGATAGTCTTTTCCTAACTTTAGCCGGTGAAAAAGAGGCCTAGGTATAAAATAAAGGGTGTCATCCTGAGCTTAGCCGAAGGGCTCGCACTCACACTCTTGCTCACACTGAGCATCTCTTGGGGCTTTTATGGACACCGAAGCATCAATCGTTTGGCAGTCTATACCTTGCCCACAGAGCTGATGGGTTTCTATAAAGCCAATGCCGATTATTTGAGTGAGCATTCCGTTGATCCGGATAAACGCCGCTATAGCGTGGAAGAGGAAGCGCCGCGGCATTACCTCGATGCCGATTATTATGAGCAGGCCGTTCCCTTGGATACCATTCCGCATTATTGGAAGGATGCGGTAGAGAAATTCAGCGAAGACACCTTGAAGGCATATGGTATTGGTCCCTGGCATTTGGAGAGAATGATTTGGCGCCTGCAGAATGCTTTTGGAAAAAAGGACAAGGAATATATCCTCAAACAAAGCGCAGAGATTGGTCATTATGCCGCGGATTTATGCGTGCCCTTGCATAGTACCATGAACTATAACGGACAGCTCACCAACCAAAAAGGCATCCACGGTTTCTGGGAAAGCCGACTGCCCGAGCTCTATGCCGGCAACTATGATTTCTATGTGGGCAAGGCCGTTTATGTGGAGCATATTAATTCCCTGATTTGGGAAGTTTTTGAAGAGAGCTTCGCCGCGCGAGATTCTGTTTTGCGTTTTGAGAAGGAGTTAAGCATAGATTTTCCCGAAGAGAAAAAATACGCCTTTGAAGAAAAGGGAAACGGCTTGGTGAAGGTCTATTCCCAAGAATATTCCAAAGCCTATGATGAAAAACTCGCTGGCATGGTTGAACGCCGAATGCGCCGCGCCACCTATTTGGTAGGCTGCCTTTGGTATACCGCCTGGATCAATGCCGGCTCCCCCGATTTGGATATGGAAATGGCACCCGTTCTGGCCGACACAACGTTGAAACAACATATCCGCGCCGACCAACATTTGGAAAGGGAGAAATAGTTTTTCTCCGTCCGCCATCGCTGAAGTAGGAAGCGCAGGCGGAAGTGGTTTGCTTTTAGTGGGGGATGCGAATATTTTCGTAATTTGAACGTTATGAACCGTCTTGTTCCCTTTTTCCTGGTTTTATTAAGTGCGATGACGACATCCATCCATGCCCAAGTGGCGGTGGAAGTATCGCAAATGAACGTGCTCTATATTGGTTTGCCGAACCCGATTATTGTGGCCGTAGAGGGGGTGAACCACGAGGGCCTGCGGTTGAGCTGTGATAGATGCACCATTGTCGATTCAAATGGCCAGTATATTGTTTATGTCTCCAAGCGTGGGGATATGAATATCTATATCAAACATGAAAACGGAGATACGCTGGCAGTGAAAAATTTCCGTGTTAGAAGCATTCCAAAACCACAATTGAGATTGGGTACTTTGGAATCTGGCGTGCATTCCAAAGGCGCAATTCGGGCCCAGCCTGGACTTTATGCTACATTAGGAGGAGGCTTTGCGTATGAGGGGGTGAGGTTTGGTGTTGATTCGGCCTACGTTCAAATCGAGACAATTGAAGGAGTGATTGTTTGTAAGCAAGACGGAACCCGCTTATCCACGCCAATTCGACAAGCAACGACAAAGCCGTTCAGTACTATACTTGTTACGGAACCCTATGTATCCATGAACGGAGGGGGAGAACCATTGAAACTAGCGCCACTAATTATTCAAAACCGTAATTTTTTTACAAGCTTTGAATATCACCCTTTGATTGATAGAACTGAGAAATATCCGGACTTAGGAAAGTGCCTTTTTTGGTCGTATGATTCCGTGCGCTACGAAATGGATGGTCATTCGCATTCGATTGTTTCAAAACAGGTGGATGAAAACATGCCGAACAATTTATCCCATTTCATTGATGGTGATACATTTATTCATGTTCAAAACGCCAACTTTAGGAGCTTCTATGATGACAATGTTCTGAAGGAAGAAGGACTTATACGAAACTTGGATGACTCATTGAGTTCATCACATGTTATAGGAATATTCACCCAGCCTAATTTAGGCGGAATTAGCTTTACAAAGCCGGTATATGAAGTAACGACAAACATTAGATTACGGACATATCCGGAGGGCGAGTGGAAATATTACCATCCTAATGGCAAACTTTTCGCGGTGGGACGATATGTTGTTGAAAAAGCAGCACATGATAATATAGGATGTTATTTTGACGGAAATATTCCGGACTTTTTATACGTTTCACGCACCGGCACTTGGAAATTCTATGATGAAAGCGGACAGTTGATCCTTGAGAAGCAATATCCGTAGAGCTCCCCTTCGACTGGGTGGAACTATATTGGTAATGGAAAGTCCATAGCCCGCCGCTGCACCTTCGCTAGCGCTATGGTGAACGCAGTCAGGACAGGCGAAGCTACCAGTGACAGTTGGTTTTTAGCTGCTCCAATATTAGCAGTCAGGTCGAGCTTGTCGAGACCCTAGCCATCCCAAGGCCTTGTGATTCCCGCTTCTCGACAAGCTCGAAGTGACTGAAATGTATCGTCTAATTGTCTCCTCCTCTCAATCTCGTAACCTCTCAACCTCTACCTTAATCTCACCCTCATTGACTGTGCATAAATTAACTTGTAACGCAGACGCTCAGTACCTAATTTTGGTCGCTGTATAGAATAAACCCTATGAAATTTATAGTTTCTACGTCTACCCTTTTGCACCACCTACAAACAGTAGCAGGTGTAGTGGTTTCAAAACCCGTTATACCTATCCTCGAAACCTTCTTTTTTGATATTAAAGGTGGTGAATTGATCGTTTCTGCAACCGATTTGGAAACATCGATGACCACGTCTATCAAAGTGGAGGCAGACGAAGACGTGACCATTGCGGTGCCTTCAAAGCTCCTCATGGATATCCTTAGAACATTGCCTGACCAACCGGTTACCTTTAGCATCGATTCGAGCACCAACTCCATCGAAATCCATAGCGGAACTGGTCGGTATAAATTAGCTGGACAACCTGGTGCGGATTTTCCGAAAATTCCGGAAGTAGAATCTGAGAAATCATTTTCTATCAAAGCGGAAGTTTTGTTGAATGCGATTTCTAAAACAGTTTTTGCTACCGGAAACGACGAGCTACGCCTGAACTTGACCGGTATTTTCGTGGAATTGAAAAACGACGATATCTCTTTTGTGGCTACCGATGCAAACCGCTTGGTACGCTACCGCAGAACTGATGTTGCGCCAGGAGTGGAGCATAATTTCATCCTTCCAAAAAAGGCAGCTAACCTTTTGAAAGCGTCATTGCCTGATTCTGATTCAGAAGTAAAAGTAGACTTCAATAATGCCAATGCATTCTTTGGTTTTGCCGATACCACCTTGGTTTGTCGCTTTATCGATGAGCGTTATCCAGACTATACTGCAGTTATCCCTAAAGAGAATCCAAATACCCTCAATATTCCACGTTCTGAATTCTTCAATGCGGTAAAACGTATTGCGATCGTGGCCAATAAAACCACCCACCAAATTCGTTTGAAAATTGCAGGTAGCGAATTGACGATTTCTGCGGAAGACTTCGATATGAGCAACGAGGGTCTTGAAAAACTTCCTTGCGACTATACAGGTGAAGACATCGAGATTGGTTTCAACTCACGCTTCTTGATGGACATGCTAAATGGTATGACCACCGAAAATATCAAATTCGAATTGAGCACGCCAAACAGAGCAGGTGTTATTCTTCCTCAAGAAAATGAAGAAGGAGAAGACGTTCTTATGCTGGTAATGCCAATGATGTTAAATAATTACTAAATAGAGTCTGTCTATAAAGTCCGCTAGCGGCGTTGCGCTCGTCTCAAAAATGCTCATTTACAAAAGTAAACTCCGCTTTTTGGGCCATCGCGCGCCTCCCTTCGACAGACTCAGGACAGGTGCTATCGAACTTTCTAGTTCCGACTCGCCACTTTATGGACAAGCTCTAAATTGTAGATGAGAAGATCTTACTGAATTTCTTTTGTCTCATCGTCTAAATATCTAATTGTCTCACCGTCTAATTGTCTTTCCTTATCTTCGCGCCGCTCATGGGCAAGTATACTTCTGAAATAAAAAAGCGGCGCACATTCGCCATCATCTCGCATCCAGATGCGGGGAAAACCACCTTGACTGAAAAGTTCCTTCTTTTTGGGGGAGCCATTCAAACTGCGGGTGCGGTAAAGTCAAATAAAATCAAGAAATCAGCGACCTCCGATTTTATGGAGATAGAAAAACAAAGGGGAATCTCTGTGGCTACCTCCGTGATGGGGTTTGAGTACAAGGACATCATGGTAAATATCCTTGATACGCCTGGTCATAAGGACTTTGCTGAAGACACCTATCGTACACTCTCAGCGGTGGATAGCGTTATTTTGGTGATTGACTGCGTAAAAGGAGTAGAGGAACAAACTGAGCGTTTGATGGAAGTTTGCCGCATGCGAAATACGCCGGTTATCATCTTCATCAATAAGCTTGACCGCGAAGGAAAAGACCCCTTCGATTTGCTCGATGAGTTAGAAGAAAAACTGAATATCCATGTTCGTCCTTTGAGTTGGCCGATTTCTCAGGGAAGCACATTTAAAGGAGTTTATAATCTCTTCCAAAAATCATTGAACTTGTTTTCGCCAGCCAAAAGTTCGAAGGCAGATGATATCATGAGTTTGGAGAGTTTGGATGATAAAGTATTGGATGAAAAAGTTGGAGAGAAGTTCGCCAATGAATTGCGCGAAAATGTCGACCTGATAGAAGGCGTCTATGAACCATTTGAGTCATCTACTTATTTAGACGGATTGCTGGCACCGGTATTCTTCGGTTCGGCCATCAATAATTTTGGTATTCAGGAACTGCTCGATACCTTCATTCAGATTGCCCCTTCCCCAACAACGCGGGAAACCATTGAAAGAACTGTAGAAGCGGAAGAACCTAAATTCACTGGTTTTGTGTTCAAAATCCACGCGAATTTGGATCCAAATCACCGCGATAGAATTGCCTTCTTGCGGGTATGTTCTGGGAAGTTCCAGCGAAATACTTTTTACCATCACGTTCGTCAGAATAAGAAATTACGTTTTGCAAATCCGACCAGCTTTATGGCCAAGGACAAGAACCTCTTAGAAGAGGCCTATCCTGGTGATGTAGTAGGGTTATATGATAGCGGAAACTTTAAAATTGGGGACGCATTGTCGGAAGGAGAGGAACTCCACTTCAAAGGCATTCCAAGTTTTTCGCCAGAGATTTTCCGAGAAATCATCAATAAAGATCCTTTCAAATCCAAGCAATTGGAAAAAGGGGTGAAGCAACTTTCTGAAGAGGGAGTGGCCCAGCTATTTATCCAGCAGCCTGGAAATAGAAAGATCATCGGAACGGTGGGCGAACTGCAGTTTGATGTAATCAAATTCCGCCTCGAACATGAGTACGGTGCCAAAGCCGATTTCATGCACATGAACATGTTCAAAGCTTGCTGGATCTCTTGCGATGACCCAAAGAAGCTGGCAGAATTCGTCCTGCGCAAAGGCAGCAATATCGCTAGCGACAAGGACGATAACCCCGTTTTCTTAGCCGACTCAGCCTGGGCACTCAAAATGGCTGGAGAGGCTTTCCCAGATATCAAGTTCCACTTCACTTCCGAGTACAGAGAAGATACGGCGGTAGATATTTATGCGGTGAGGTAGTCGAGGTTTTGAACTTTCGAGGTGTTTTGAGTCAGTTCGAGCCTGTCGAGAACAGGGTCAAACGCGGAGCTAGTCAAAACCACCGCTTCTCGACAAGCTCGAAGTGACTGAAGAGAGAGATAAACTTAGATTTCCCCTTCGACCACAAACCAAAAGTCAGTTCGAGCCTGTCGAGAACAGGGTCAAACGCGGAGCTAGTCAAAACCACCGCTTCTCGACAAGCTCGAAGTGACTGAAGAGAGAGATAAACTGAGATTTTCCCTTCGACCACAAACCAAAAGTCAGGTCGAGCCTGTCGAGAACAGGGTCAAACGCGGAGCTAGTCAAAGCCACCGCTTCTCGACAAGCTCGAAGTGACTGAAGAGAGAGATAAACTGAGATTTTCCCTTCGACCACAAACCAAAAGTCAGTTCGAGCCTGTCGAGAACAGGGTCAAACGCGGAGCTAGTCAAAACCACCGCTTCTCGACAAGCTCGAAGTGACTGAAGAGAGAGATAAACTGAGATTTCCCCTTCGACCACAAACCAAAAGTCAGTTCGAGCCTGTCGAGAACAGGGTCAAACGCGGAGCTAGTCAAAACCACCGCTTCTCGACAAGCTCGAAGTGACTGAAGAGAGAGATAAACTGAGACTTTCTCTTTGACCACAAACCAAAAGTCAGGTCGAGCTTCGCCTGCCCTGAGTTTGCCGAAGGGTTGAGACCCCAGCCACCACAAGGCCCAGGTGGTCTCCGCTTCTCGATCCTTCGGCCATTCGGCAGGCTCACGATAAACGCAACTCAGGACAGGCGAAGCTCGAACGTTGATATCACGCGTGGTCGGTTCTCGACAGGCTCGAACTGACTTTGATTGTTTGGTGTCTGACTTCTGGCTTCTGGTGTCTGGTGTCTGACTTCTACTTAATCACTGTCACCCCAATCATTTCAGAAAGCGCCCGCCGCATCGAGATGAGATGCATTTGCTTCTCCATCAATACGGTGAATTTTTCTTCTTCGGCATCATGGGGGATTTCTTTGAGTTCCATTTGATTGGCTTCGATGGCCATTTCTACCTTGCGAATTTTATAATGCAAGATGGCGCTATGCAGGTCGAGCTTATAATTCTCTTCCTCGTGCATTAAGGGAATTTCATGGATTTCGGCCCAAAGGTCACTGGCGCGGTATTTATCTTGCAATACATCCGCAGCAAAACTGTTCACGGATGATTCTTGGTGGTTCACAAAAAAGGAGGCGTCGACAACAAGTCCTTCTGCAAGGGCTGCTTTTACTTCATCCAATAAATTTGCACATAATGGATCGGTGAATTCTAGTCCTTCGTGAATTTCTGCAAGGACAAATTGTGCCACCGTATGATCGTCATTATAATTGTCGGCGGCATGACGTATCAATAATTTCATTACCTGACGTTCTTGCTTTTGTGTTTCAGTAAGTCGGGTAATTATGATTTCCTCATCGGGAATCATTTGTTGGGCAATTTCTGAGGCTTCTAGGTTTTTACGACCGCTATCCTCCAATGCTTTTCTGCGCGATTTGCCAAGCTCGGAAGCGATTACCTGCTCGGGAACTTCCATGATTTTGGCACATTCCTGAGCAAAGATGGTCCGCTTTACTGGATCTGGAATGAGGGCAATACTGGCCACAATGCTTTTTACAGCTTCTGCCTTTTTCAGCGGGTCTTTGCCCGTTTCGCCAAAAAGTAATTGCGACTTAAACAGTATAAAATCCTGTTCATGCTCGTCGATATAGGTTTCAAACGCTTGTCCGCCAACCCGCTTGCAATACGAATCTGGATCTTCGCCATCTGGGAATATCACCAAACGCACATTCATGCCTTGGGCCAGAATCAAATCGATACCTCGCTGCGATGCTTTAAGACCTGCGGGGTCGCCATCATACAAAACAGTAATATTTGGTGTAAATCGACTAACCTGGCGAATTTGTCCATCCGTAAGAGAAGTTCCAGAAGATGCTACCACGTTTTCAATGCCCGCCTGATTCAAGGTGATCACATCGGTATAGCCTTCTACCAAGAAACATTTGTCCTTCATGCGGATCATGTTCTTGGCGAAATACATTCCATAGAGAATGTCGCTTTTATGATAAACAGGGGTTTCGGGAGAGTTGAGGTATTTTGGTCCTTTGTCTTCTTTACTTAGCTGACGCCCGGCAAAGGCCACCACTTTTCCGGATAGGTTATGAATAGGAAAGATGACCCGGTTGCGAAACATGTCGTAGCGCTTACCTTGCTCATTTACCTTGCTGAGTCCTGCGAGTTGTAGGTATTCAGCTTTATAGCCCTTTTGCAAGGCTTTACTTCCAAAAGCATCCCATTGTTGGGGAGCAAAACCAAGCCCGAATTTTTCTATCGTTTCTTCCCGAAAACCACGTTCGATGAAATAACTTTTCCCAATCGCTTTGCCGTCTTCCGTGCTTTCCATTTGGTCGCGGTAGAAATCGAGGGCATAGTTGAGAACGATAAACAGACTTTCCTTTTCATTGGCCTGCTGCATTTCCTCGGGAGTAATTTCTTTCTCTTCGGGAATGGTAATATTATAGCGTTTGGCTAGGAAACGTAGGGCTTCGGGATAATTTATTTGCTCATGCTCCATCAAGAAAGTCACCACATTTCCGCCTTTTCCTGAACTGAAATCCTTGAAGATTTGTTTATTCGGCGAGACGTAGAACGACGCGGTTTTCTCCTGACTGAAGGGGCTGAGGGCTTTCATGTCTGCTCCCGATTTTTTCAGCGCAACAAAATCGCCTATCACCTCCTCTATTCTGGCGGTGGTCATAATTTCGTCGATGATGTGTTTAGGGATCATAAATGGAAAGGCTTAGCTTTGTTAGGCATGAGCTTGAAGGACAAAATTAAACAACGCGCGGCGCAAATCCACGAGGAAATCCGTACAATTCGTCATCATATCCATCAAAACCCTGAACTTTCCTTCCTGGAGTTCGAAACGCAGAAGTTTATTGAAGAACAATTGCGGGGTATGGGCATCACCGAAATGGAGCGAAAGGCCAATACCGGCATCGTGGCATTTATCCGTGGTAAGGATAATGGAAAAGTAACGGCCTTGCGTGCTGATATGGATGCCTTGCCCATTCAAGAAGTGGAAGGTAGAATATATGGATCGAAAAACCCGGGAGTGATGCATGCCTGCGGACATGATGTACATTCTACCTCCTTGCTCGGTGCCGCAAAAATTCTCAATGAAACCAAAGGCGAATGGAGTGGTACTGTGAAACTACTTTTCCAACCCGGCGAAGAAAAAATGCCAGGGGGTGCTTCGATGATGATCAAAGACAAAGCCATTGAAGGCGTTGATAGCATCATCGGACAACATGTTATGCCATTGCTTCCTGCAGGTTCTGTGGGTTTCCGTTCAGGTTTATACATGGCCTCTGCTGATGAAATTTATTTGACCGTAAAAGGCAAAGGCGGACATGGAGCCATGCCTCAGTTCAATATTGACCCGGTATTAATCAGCGCTCATATTATTACTGGATTGCAACAGATTGTGAGTCGCAATGCAGCCCCTATCGTGCCTTCAGTATTATCCTTCGGCAAGGTGATTGCCAATGGCGCTACGAACGTCATACCCAATGAAGTAACTATTGAAGGAACCTTTCGCACCTTGGATGAAGGGTGGAGAGCAGAGGCTTTAGTAAAAATTAAAAAGATGGCCGAAGGAATTGCCGATTCGATGGGTGGTTCCTGTGAGGTAAATATCGTTCACGGCTACCCCTTCCTAAAAAACGACGAACGCTTAAGTGCTGATGCCAAAACCTGGGCACAAGAATACCTCGGCGCCGATAAAGTTCACGACCTCGATATCTGGATGGCGGCGGAAGACTTCAGCTACTATTCGCAAGAGATGCCGGCAACTTTCTATCGCTTAGGAATCCGCAATGAAGAACGCGGAATCACCTCAGGAGTACATACCCCGAATTTTGATATCGATGAGGATGCGCTTCCAATTGGAGCGGGATTGATGGCGTGGTTGGCGATTAAGGAGTTGGGCAATTAGTCCATGGACTATGGTCTAGCGTAGCATCTCCATCTCCAATACCCGCTCACAAAAAGCATACTCCACCTTCATATTTGAAGCAACCAGTAGTAGCTGATTTTGAGATTCAGAAACGAGCTCTTGGTAGAGGGCAATTCCATTATCATCGAGGTTGGTGCAGGGTTCATCGAGGAAAATAACGGGGACATCCGGCACAAAGGCGGCCATGAGTTTGAGGCGCTGACGCATGCCGGAGGAGAGTTGTTTGATGAACTTATCTTTGGCTTTTTCTAGGCCTGTTCGTTGGTACATGCGGGTTTTATCCCAGCCGGCTTTTTTGGTTTTCAATTGGAAGTGCAAGTCGAAAAATTCATCGACCGTAAAATCTTCGGGGAGTTCGAGTAGGGGAGATACTAAGGCGTAGTGCTGGTAACAATCTAAGTCTTCGATAGCTTTCCCATCTATCTCCCAAGAAATTTTTCCTTTGGAGAGGGCATAGAATCCAGAAAGACTCATGAGGAAGGTGCTTTTTCCGGAGCCATTTTGTCCGAGTACTGCTACCTTTTCTCCGAGCTTGAATGAGTCGCCAAAGCCTTTAAAAATCCAGTCGCGACCAAATTTCTTTCCGATATCCTCACAGCGAATTTCGAAAGAATCCGGCATCTTAACTTCTAGAAATATAACCTTTCATTACTCCACGGTCTGAGTCGCGGATAAAGGAGAGGATTTCATCGCGTTCGCGGGTTGGTTCCATCTCTTTTTCAATGATAGAGATAGCCTTAGAATTATTATGTCCGCGGAGATATAGAATACGGTAGATTTCTTGAATCTCGGAAATTTTCTCCGTGGTATAGCCTCTTCTTCTAAGCCCGATGGAATTTACCCCTTCGTATGAAAGTGGCTCACGACCAGCCTTCGTATAGGGAGGAACGTCTTTTCTTACCAGCGACCCACCTGCAATCATGGCATGTGCGCCAATTTTAACAAACTGATGAACGGCACAGGTTCCTGCGATATACACGTGGTCTTGAACTTCAATATGACCAGCTAACTGAACTGAATTGGCGATGATGACATTATCCCCAATAATACAATCATGCCCCACATGCACATAGGCCATGATGAGGCAATTGGAGCCGATGACGGTTTTATTTTTGTCGAGGGCAGTTCCTTTATTCAAGGTTACACATTCGCGGATAACGGTATTATCGCCAATAAATAGAAAACTAGATTCTCCTTTATATTTCAGGTCTTGGGGGGCAGCAGAAATTACGGCTCCCGGAAAAATCTTGCAATTTTTACCAATGCGGGCACCTTCAAAAATGGTCACATTGGAGCCAATCCAGGTTCCTTCTCCTATTTCAACATTTCTATGGATGGTAACAAAAGGCTCAATTACCACATTATCGGCAATCTTCGCTTGCGGGTCTACATAGGCCAATGGCTGTATCATCGTTCCGGATTCTCTTTTAGGTCTTTAATTAATTTGCTGAAGCAGGGCTTGGTTCTTCTTGCGGTGCTCTGTCGCGAATTACTTGCGCCATCAATTCGGCTTCAATTACGACTTTTTCTCCCACGAATCCCGTTCCTTTCATTATACATACCCCGCGACGAATCGGTGCGGTTAAGTCCATACGAATAATTAATGTGTCGCCAGGAACCACCTTGTCTTTGAACTTCACATTATCTATTTTCATAAAATAGGTACTGTAATTCTCTGGATCAGGCACATCGCTCAAAACGAGTACTCCACCAGATTGGGCCATGGCTTCGACCATCAATACCCCAGGCATGATTGGGTTTCCTGGGAAATGGCCGGGGAAAAAGTACTGATCGGCTGTGATGTTTTTGATCGCTACCACATGGGTTCTGCTCAATTCAATCACCTTATCTACCAAAAGGAATGGGAATTTATGCGGAAGCAAGTTTCCTATAGCAACATGGTCAAGTACAGGTTTTATATTTGGATCATACGTAGGAACATTTGCTTTACTGCGTTTCTTCTTAATGAGTGCTTTAATCTTTTTGGCAAAGGCTACGTTGGCGGCATGCCCCGGGCGCGCTGCCATTATCTGTGCTTTGATGGGCATTCCTATTAAGGCTAAATCGCCCACAAGGTCAAGCAGCTTATGACGCGCTGGTTCGTTCTGGAAACGCAGGTCAACATTATTCAAGATGCCTTCTTTTCTCACCTCTACAGATGGTTTATTGAAGAGTTCAGCAAGATGGTCGAGTTCGTCTTTCTCAACCTGACGGTCAACAATAACAATCGCATTGCTGAGGTCACCGCCTTTAATCAGGTTGGCTTTTAACAAGGCCTCTAGTTCATGCAAAAAACAGAAAGTGCGACTAGCAGCTACTTCATCCTTAAAGTCTTTGAGACTAGTTATCGAAGCATGTTGACTGCCCAAAACTGGAGAGTTATAGTCTACCATAACCGTCAAACGGTAATCATCCAAAGGCATGGCAATCATCTCCACACCACGGTCGTTTTCTTGGTAGGTGATATTGGAAGGAACCACAAAATATTCGCGCTCGCTCTCAAGTTCAACCGTTCCCATCTTTACTATCTCACGCACAAAAATTTCTGCGCTACCATCCATAATTGGAATTTCCGGTCCGCTTAATTGGATGAGTGCATTGTCTATTTCTTGACCGGCAAGCGCTGCAAGAATATGTTCTACGGTATAAACACGAGCACCATTCTTTTCGAGAGTGGTACCACGCGAGGTATCTACAACCAAGTCGCAATCAGCATCAATAATAGGTTCGCCTTCGAGGTCTAGGCGCTGGAATTTATAGCCATAGTTGTCCTCGGCAGGTAATACAGTCATGAGAGTATCCGCTCCAGTATGAAGCCCAACTCCTCTAAACTCAATCTTCCCTTTTAATGTTGTCTGTTTCACGCTTATCCTTTTTTATCTAATGCTTCACGAAGAGCGTTTAACTCTTTTTGAAGATCATGTACTTTCTTATCCAACTCAGGCAAGTTCCTAAAAACGGCCAGTGATTTAAAATTTTGTTTGAATTCTGTTGCTGGACTTCCTATCCAGGCCTTTTTGGGGTCCTTGATGGAACTAAGCACACCACTTTGCCCCCCAATTTGACTATAGTCCGCTATGCTAATATGGCCGACAATTCCAACTTGTCCGCCTACTACAACATTCCTTCCAACGCGGGCACTTCCAGCAATTGCCGAACCACCTGCAACAACCGTATTTTCGCCAATATCTACGTTATGGGCAATTTGTACGAGATTGTCTAATTTTACTCCTTTACGTATGATGGTCGATCCCATGGTTGCGCGATCGAGGCAGGTATTAGCGCCGATTTCTACATCGTCTTCGATGATGACATTCCCCGTTTGAGGAATTTTCGCATACGTACCATCTGGCTGAGGAGCAAATCCAAATCCATCGGATCCAATAACGGCACCTGAGTGAAGAATACAATTAGCCCCCACCAAACAATGTAAATAGATACTCACATTGGCATAGATCACGGTATTGTCGCCAATTTCTACATTATCGCCAATCACGCAGTTCGAATAGATTTTTACGTTTTTTCCAATCTTACAATTCTTACCTATAGAAGCAAAAACACCCAAATAAAGGCCTTCGCCTATGGTAGTGTTTTCTCCAATGAAGGAGGGCTCTTCTATACCAACCTTATTATTTATTTGCGCCACATATTCAGATAAAATAGTGGTAAAGGCTACGTATGGATCATCAACGCGCACCAAGGTGGCTTTAACGGGTTTGCTCGGAGTAAATTCTCTGCTCACCAAAACGATTCCTGATTTCGTGGTATAGATATACTCTTCGTATTTCGGGTTGGCCAAAAAGGAGAGGGCGCGACTATGGCCTTCTTCGATTTTTGCTACCGAATCCACGAGGGTATCAGCATTCCCTTCGAGGGTTCCTTGGAGCATTTCACATAAAGCGGCGGCGGTAATCTGCATGGTCGAAATAGTGGTGCAAGTTAGCTATTTGTAATAACATAGGAAGTGCTTGAGTACACTCCCTCTAAGTGCTTTTAAATTGTAATTATCTGAAGCCTCTGCGATATCTACCACGTCGCCATTCTTCATCAATAAAGAAATGCCTTGGGTATTGATATCATAGGCCTTGTTTTCAAGCTTACCCGCATAAACAAAATACCGGGCTTCCTTTGCAGTGATATTTAATTTCTTCATGATACGCTCGCGCTGTAGCTGAATTTCTTCTTTGCTAAAACTGGTTTTCTGTACCTGAATCTTAGGCAAATGGCGATCGATGAGGTTGGTGCACAGGGTTTTTAAAACCACATCATCATGACTCATCCATACTTTAATAGAACTAACCACATCATTATCATCCAGCATCGAAAATTTGTCAAGCAGTTTTCTGTTATGGATGAAATCTTCCCTCTCCGGATGTTCAAATAAGAAATAATGGAAAGCAGGCGTGGCAAATAGCTCTTTTCCCTTGCTGGCCAGTTCTTTGGCCCGCTGCAATATTTTTAGCAAAAGCTCTTCCGCTGCTACTACTGTTTTATGGAGGTAAACCTGCCAGTACATTAAGCGGCGGGCAATAATAAATTTCTCTATGGAATAGATGCCTTTTTCTTCTACCACCAATTCATCATTCACCACATAGAGCATTTTAATGATGCGGTCGGAACTCACTACGCCCTCTGAAACACCGGAGTAAAAGCTGTCTCTGCGCAGGTAGTCGAGGCGGTCCATATCCAGTTGCGAACTCACTAGCTGGTGCAAGAAATGTTTTTCGTATTGATTGGTGAAGATGGAGATTGCTACGTCCAAGCGTCCTTTGAAGTCTGTATTCATTTGGCGCATCATGGCCAATGAAATATCCTCATGAGTTACACCGCTAACGATTGTTTTTTCCAAGGTATGCGAAAAAGGACCATGCCCAATATCATGCAAAAGGATGGCGATACAGGCTCCCTCAGCTTCTTCTTCCGTGATTTCAACATCCTTGATACGGAGGTTTTTGATGGCTTCGTTCATGAGGAACAGAGCACCCAAGGCATGGTGAAAGCGCGTATGGTTAGCACCCGGAAATACCAAGTGGCTCATACCCAATTGCCGAATTCTCCGCAAGCGCTGAAAATAGGGGTGTTCAATCAGATCGAAGAGAATATCGTATGGCAAGGTTAAAAAGCCATACAAGGGGTCGTTGATATTTTTGCGTTTGTTCAAAGTGGGATGCAAAGTTAAATGAAAAGCCCCACTTGATTTAAAGACAGATGTAGATTCAAATAACAATTATATGAAAACAATCACCATGGGTTCTCAGTAGGGTATCTCAGCCGACTAAAATCACTAGCTATTGTTTGGTAATCATATAGACTAGGTGAAATAGTTTAAATATTTCTTGTTTAGAAAGGTTATTTTTTTTTGATAAAATTTATACCTATGAAAAATTCAGTTAAATTAGTGACGTCCCTACTCTTGCTGAGTTCCATTGGCCTTTTGACTATGTGTTCAAAGGAAAAAGCGAATGATTCAACTTTGACAGGCGAAAAATAGCAGGCACCTCGGATTATCCTATAAACTTGAATCATTCAGCATATATCAATTTTTTGGAGGTGATTAGAAATGATTGCTGTTTTTCCGGAATTGTTCCAGCAGAGGGTATTTTTTCCAATTGAAATAAGGGTGTTTAATTAGATTGAAGAAAATATCGTATGGCAGCGTAAGGAAGCCATACAAGGGGTCGTTGATGTTTTTGCGTTTGTTCAAAGCGGTGATGCAAAAACACCCAATTATGATTAGTGATTTCCGCAGTCACTCTGGAAAATTATATTAACCTGAAAAATTCGTTGAAGCTATGGCGGTCGCGTATCGCGTATCATTTATTATTTTGGAAATTAAATTATGGTCTATAAGAATTGTCCCGTTCACTAAACGGCCAAACGAAATTACCGTGTTTATAGAATTTTCATTGCCAGTCGAAGTGAGTGAAGGGGGTGAGTAAGACTATGGGACCTGGTGATGGGGAGCGTTAGATGATGGTGAGGAGGTAGGGAGATTTTATAAGGTTATCAATTACTCGCACGAGCGAGCATTTAAATGAATAAATGAATTATGATAAGAAATATACAGTAGAATTACTAGGATTTGACGAAATATTGTTGCAGCTTGCTTGAACAAACCTAAAAACGACCATGATTAAAATCTCTAAACTCACATCAAAAAAACTGCGCCCAATTATTTTTGGCGCAATTATTCTGTATTCTGCTTTTCAGAATAAATCGATGTCCCAATTTATTGTTGACACCTATAGTAATGATAGTTCCGTTACGTATTTGCATGTAGATAGCAGCTTGCTGGTGCTTACTTTTGAGTCAAGTTATTCGTTTCAGCAATGCTCTACTGCAGTAGCTGGAACTCCTAACCTATTGGCCTTAGATAGTCTTTTAACTGGGCCTGCTCCAAATTCGTTTAAGGCTTATTTAATCTCAACACCTACAATTGCACAATACAATGCTGCAAAAAGTCATCTAGTTACAAATGCAAATATTGTTTTGAGCATTCAGCCGGTGTACAAAAATTACTCGGGCGGATTGATACCTTCAGATATCATTATTGTTCGTCTTGCTACTTTGGCTGATTCTAATTTTTTAATCAGTGATGCTGTCGCAAATAATTGCCAGGTAATTGGACCAAGTGGTTTTGACCCATTGATTTGGTTTATCAAACAGGCGAAAAGAATGGATCCGACTCCAATAACATCAAGTGCTTTAAACACCAATACGACAAATTATGGTTGGGTAGAAACGAATTTTATTTATTCTGTAAGTCTGACGGGAAATACACCTACTGATCCGCTGTATTCGACGCAATGGGCATTAAAGAATACTGGGAGTAATTATCCGACAGGAAGTACTGTTAGTTCGGGCACAATCGGCGAAGATATAAATGCCGAGGATGCATGGAACTTCACTAAAGGGTGTAACCAGATTAAAATTGGTATTATGGACGAGGGGATGGATTGTAACCATGAGGATTATGATGTGTTTTCTAATGGATATAATGCCTTGAACAGTGCTTATTATGGAATATCTGCCACATCGGGATGTTATGACGGAGTTGATAATTTAGGCACTCACGGGACGCATTGCGCAGGCATAATTAATAGCGAGTGGAACAATACTGGTGGCGCGGGTTTAGCTCCAAATGTTGAATTAACAAGCATTTGGGTGGTTCATGGTAGAAGCTATAAGCAGACCGATGACATTACACTTGCCAATGCATATTCTTGGGCACTAAATAATGATATTGATATCTTAACTGGTAGTTTTGCGATATTCCCATTCACACCTACCTACCAACTGAATCAAAGTATTGTGAATTCTCAAATACAAAATTTCATCCAAAATGGCCGCGGAGGCTTAGGAGGCTTGATTTTCCATAGTACTGGTAATGGGGATCCTGCATACCACTTTGCTTGTTCTACCGGGGGTTATATTGGATATCCTGCATCTGTGGAAGGTGTCATTGCTGTTACAGGAACTACTCCTTGTGAGGAGCTAAAATCATGTTCGGATTGTGTTGGATCAGGTACAGGTATAGCTTCTCATGGAACGGGGACTGACATCGCGGCTCCTTATTCTGAAATCTGGACAACTGATCACATGGGTTCACTAGGTGGTAATTACACCTTGTTCTCTGGCACCTCTGCCTCAGCGCCCTTAGCGGCAGGAACCATGGCCCTTATATTGTCAGCAAACCCTCTGCTTACCCATAATCAGGCCCGCTTCATTCTTGAAAGCACTTGTGACAAAATTGGAGGATATACATATAATTCTTCTGTGACAGGCCAGCCAAACGGTGACTGGTCATTTGAACTGGGTTATGGCCGAATTGATGCTGGCGCGGCAGTTGAGCTCGCGATGGAGACCGAGGTGGTTTTTTTGCAATTGAACGGTGCAACGGTGCCAGGAAATGTATTTATGCAGCCAACATTAACCTTCACTCATGCACTAACAGCACAAATTCCGCCTTCATCAGTTTCGTATGTAATTCACTGGTTTTATAATGGGCAGGAAATCTCAAGTGGATCATCGAGTATTTCAGCGACCAAGTTTGGTGAATATAAGTTTGTGGTTAAATCAGATTGTGGACTTACACAATCCCGCATATTAAGAATCATCCCCGATTGTGAAAACATAAGCTCAAACCTTACTATGTTGAGCGGTACACTGAGTTCTGGAAATTATTCAAGCCTAAATGGATATTACATTCCAGATAATACCACAGTTACCATTAATACCATTTCTGTCGTCTTCCAGAACACATTTATTGCCGCTGGTGAATGCTCTAAAATATACGTTCCAGCCGGAGGAACCTTGAATTTAAATAATGTACAAGTTATTGGCTGCTCAGGTTGGAAAGGTATTGAAGTTGACGGAGATCAAAATGCTCCGCCAGGTTCAGGATTACATGGAAGTGTCGGCATTGAAGATAGCTATTTGGAAAATGCTGAAATCGGGGTATATAGTAAACATGGTGGATCAATAGGCCTTTACAATACTCGGTTTTACAAGAATGGTATTCACGCGGCTTTCGCTAATTATAATCTCAGTTTTTCAAGATCAATACTTGCAACCTATAATGAATTTGGACCGACTAAGGCAACAGGATTCACATGCGGCGAACCGAGGGGTGTCGATTACGAGACAACATATACTTCCTCAAATGGGTCTAGTACATCAGTGAGGCCTTATGTTCTTATTTCAAGTATACGTGGTGTAGAAATGGATTGGAATACGTTTTACGACAATATGAACGAACTGGATGGATGGCGATCGTTTCCAAACCTTGATGGTCAGTTTTCATTTGAATCTCCATCACTGCTAAAAACAGGGGTTTTCGGCTATGATTCAAAGAACCTCATCTTAACTAACAATACAATTTACGTTCATGGGGATTGTGGCATTCATCTTAAAAATGTAAGTAGAACGGGTAGCGTGATTAATACTATTAGTGGCAATGAAATAGGCCGATATTTTGGTGCAGTTTTAGTTCCCAACGAAGGTTCTTTGAATGGTCTCAGGATGGAAAGCTGCGAATATTTTGACGTGAATTTTAATCAATTCGCTACAGGTTTAAATTATGGAATTTCTGTCTTAAATAGCTTCACTCAACTTTCGTTTTCTACAAATCACATTCTTAGTAGTAAATATGGTATTGTTGTCGCGCCGGTTGAGTGGCCATTTACCACAACTAATCTAAATACCTCCAATACTACGAGTATGGATGTTGATCTGAAGTGTAATAAATTTGAATATGTCGATATTGCAATCGGTATTTCGGGGAACTTAATCAATCAAGGTTCAATCGGTCTCAATGCCCAAAACAAATTTTATAATGTATTCGATTGGGAAGTTGTTTCGAGAGGGGGTTGGTCAAATAATTATTATTATCCAACTGGCTTTCCAAATCAAACACCGCGGCCTTTTGGTCCAACGGTAACAATTGATAATACTTCTGTTTCAACTTTTTTCCATACTGGAACCAGCACTGGGAATACAGGCTGTTATTACTTTAAAAATGCCTTGGCTTTGGAAGAAACGGAAGAACCAATAATTGGAATTTATCCTAATCCATTTGCTACCGCATTTACTCTTTCCGCTCCAGAAAATAGTACATTTGAAGTATATGATGCAAAAGGTCAAAGGGTTAGTGAGCGGTGTCAAACCTTCCAAATTTCCCCTACTGAATGGAGGATTGATGCTTCATCCTTACCCGTAGGAATGTATTTAATTCGTATTTCAAACGGCAGCAGCAGTCATTCTGCCACATTGATTCACATAAACCATTAACAATGCGAGAATGGAAGTTAAATAAAATTGTTTTCTTTTTCTTCTGTTTGATTTTTCTGAGTTTTAATCAGAGGGTTCAATCGCAGCAAGCCGATTATTGGATCTTCGGATATAAAGGCGGACTGCACTTTAACCCTCTGTTTAATAAACCTCAATTTACAAATAGTAATATCAGCAGAGTTTGTTGGGATGGTTTGAATTTGTATCCTTCTTCGTTTTCAGCGTCTATAAGTGACTGCGAGGGGAAACTTCTCTTTTATACCAACGTGAGTGTCGTTTTTAACCGGAATCATGATACCATGTTAAACGGTGCCATGTGTGAATACGGGAGCCAGGAAATGTATGGTACACCTACTATTCTTGAGAGAAAAGACTCCGTTGGCAAATTCTTGCTTATTAATACTGTGTTGGGCCCGAAGAATGGATTAGTTGCTACCCTGATCGATATGAATCTTGACAATGGTTTGGGGGGAGTTTATGCGAAAGACATCCTTATTAACGACTCGCTTTTTGGCCGCTTTGCCGTAAAGCAACACCCAAATGGCATAGATTATTGGGTGGTATTTAGGCCGGTGGGCAGTTTTTTTGTTGCCCTCCAACTTTCCCCATCAGGAACAATAGTCAACAGAGTAGAAAGTACGGATATATCTGGTTCGTATGCACCAAGTCCAGGCTATTCTACGGGGGAAGCAGATCGCTGTGTCAAATTTTCGAATAATAGCAAAATGATCGCTGTGAACAATCTTAATTATGGTGGCTTCTCATCCTACTTATATCAGTTTAATCCAAGTACGGGTAAAATCAGCCAGCCCAAACCCCTAACCCAGCCGAGTTGGCATATTTCAACTAACTATATCCAGTTTGAATTCAGTCCAAACGACAGTTTTCTTTATGCATCGATTTTAGGACCAATAAATTCTTCTGGACTTACTGCCGGTCGTATTTTTCAATTGCCTACCTATCTCAACAATCCTACCTTCTCTTATCATACTTTTTTAATAGACCGCAAGAAGGAGAATCATGGCATTCAACTGGCTCCCGATGGGCGAATCTATTTCATAAATCCGGGTGACTCTAGTTTTGGGGTGATTTTAAATCCGAACCGGCCAGGGACTCAGGCAGAACTGATGGAAACCTATATCAAATTCCCGTTTAGATTGTACTTAGTTCTGCCAAATATCAGTACTCCATTTAAACAACTGGATTTTCGTCATAACGCAGAATCCGGCCAATGTGTGGATACCTTTACTGCTCAAATACAAGGTGATTTAGTTGAATATAGCCGCTATAGAATAGAATGGGGAGATGGGGATAGTTTAATTCTTGATTCAAACTATCAAAGTGAATCAATTCCTCATTTCTATCAATCAGAAGGCGTTTACCCAATCCGACTCACCGCATGGACAAAAGGCTGTGAGGCAATTCTGGTTCGTATGGATACGGTTTCTATACGAATACGACCTTCTGGGCAAGATACCATCACCGAATTACGCTCGCTTTGTGGGGCAGATTTGTTGCAGGTGTTTACAAATAGTATTCATACCGACTCAATAGCCTGGAGGGCTGTTTCACTCAGTGATACCATCCCTTGGCATACGGGTAAACCTGTAGCCGGAATTTATGCTGACTCGGCATTGTTCACCGACACAAATACCTACCATTTTTCTATTTACCGTTTCAAAAATAACGGATGTTTCGTGACGAATTCCGCTACTTATACTCCAAGTATAGAACCGCTACCTCAAACAGATTTTGTTGAACCTGCAGATACCCTTTACTGTATTCCTCATCAACTAATCTATCCTAATCAATCATCTAATGCTTCTTTCTCTTACGTTTACCTGAATGGAGAAGAACTGAGCAAAACCTCCCCCGACACTTTCCAGCATCTTCTGGAGTCCGCAGGCAGTTTCCAGCCCTTGTTTATATCCGGAAATGCAGATGGTTGCCGGGATAGCCTATTCGGGCAAACGATTCATATTCTTGCTAAACCAGAGCTCAGCTACACCGTATATTTAGACAGTACCTGCGATTCGTCCGGTTTCCGCATCAGCGACAAAAGTTTGAATGCCGACAGCATTCAGCTTCATGTAGAAAGTATTGATTTTACCCAGATTTTCTCAGGCACTTTACCTGTAAATGCATCCATTCAGCATAATGACACCGGAAACGGAAGCTACCTGATTACTTATACCGGTATCAATGCCGCCTGCCGGAGCGATAGCGTTTTTTCACTTATAGCAACGAAAAAGAAAGTGCCATCAACGCTGATTTCCGGAGTATTAGAGGAATATTGTATGCCTGCAGAATTTAATATTATTGATGCGGCTGCAGACAAGGAAGCGAGCAGCTACAAGGTGTTCCTTGACGGCAATCTGCTTGCAAATGGTCTGAATTCTATTTCTCTTAACCCAGGTTCGTATAACTTGATGGTTGTTGAGTTATTTGCGAATAACTGTCAGTCAGATGATTCTGTACAAATTAACGTTCATGAAAGTCCCCAAATGCAGATTCAAATGGACACCCTGTCTGATTGTTCCGGTTTTCATGTTTCCCTTCAACCTGCAGAAAGGACAGGGCTGGACTCTATTTTTATTCAATGGGGTACTTCGTCAGTGTTCCGGTACCCAATTGACAGTTTCGACCCGTCGCTGAAGTGGACATTTCCCCATTCAGACTCCTCGGTTACCCATTCATTTCACTGGATACCGGTTACCATGCATGCTTGTTACGATACCTCTGATTATTTTGTTCAACAACAGGCATACGGTAGACTTGCATCACCTAACATAAAGAGGATAAGTGTGGTTGACAGTAACAGCGTATTGCTCCGATGGGACTATCCTGAAGGAACTGAGACTTTGGAGTTTTTTGTAAAGGATACTAATGGATGGTATAGTGTACAATTTGGCACTACGGAAACGGAAAAAATAATTGAGCCCTTTATGCCGGCCGAAGGACCTGTATCCATAAAAATTAAGGCGCTGGATTCTTGTGGAGTGCATTCGGATAATTCAAAAACACATACGAGTATTTGGTTGCAATCGTTGGCCAATGGCGACGTTTCGCAATTAAACTGGACGGATTATCAGGGCTGGGAGGCGGGAAATTTGCAACTTGATTTAAGGCAAGAGGATGGAACATGGAAAACAATTGTTTCTAAGCTGGCAAATGGGAATATATACACAGACCCCTCGTTTTCGGAGGCATTGATGGACGACTATTGTTACCGTATAAAAGCCTCAAAATCCGGTGAAGACAGTCTCTATACGCTAAGTAATGTGAGTTGTGTTCCTCAAATGCCGATATTACTTATTCCCAATGCATTTTCCCCGAATGGTGATGGACTTAATGATGAATTCTCCGCGTATTCCCTTTCGAATACGGCTATACAAATGGTGATTTATAATCGATGGGGAGAAAAAATATATACCGAAGATTCTAAATCACCCTCTTGGAACGGACAATATGAAGGCCAGCCCGCAGAGGCAGGAGTATATATGTACATGATTACAGTGCTTACCAATGAAGGCAGGAAAAATACCTTCAAAGGCGTTTTTCATCTGATTCGTTAACAGATAATCGTCATAGCCAAAGTTTTTATGTAAATTTACAGGGCGTATGAAAAGAATTTTAATAGTATTAGCTTTATTCTCTTGGCTAAATGAGGTCCAGGGAAACCATTATGAATCAGCATATCTTTCGTATCGTACTTTGGGAGATTCGTCCATAGAAGTTAGCATGAATACGGTACTAATTTGTGGCGGTAACCAGTTTAGCGAGCAATCCTATTCGATTGAATATGGAAACACTACAATCAAGGATACAGTAAAGTTCGCTAGTCAAAGAGTACTGACTCCCAGAGGTCCGGGATGTCCTGATACGTGTTATGGTTCTTTTGGCTCCATGGAAAGGGTATTTAAGGATACATTTAGTATCAAATCTATCGGCGACTGCTTTATTCGAATTAGTGCGCAATTATGTTGCAGAAGCACTGGTGCCAACGAAGCGACCTATGTTTATACCGAATTTAATCGATGCTTGGGTGCCAGGAATGCCAGTCCGGTTTTTAATAAGCCTATGCCTAGGTTATTGAATTATAACGAATTAGACTTTATTTTCTACGAGCCAGAAGATCTTTTTGATCAAAGGGATTCTATCAGCTATTCTCTTTTGGAACCAGCCTATCAAGCGAACAATGTTTCCATAACGTATTCGGGAAACTCCTCCCCCAAACGGCCGTTAAGGTATACGGGATTTCCAAATACTCCTCTCAAGTATTCTAATAGTGGTGGCTGGATAGAAGTTACTCCTACTCAATTGAACTCAGTAGGATATATTGGCGGTGATATTTATGAATGGTTCGATAGCTCAGGCACCAAAATTCTGGCCTCTAAAACCCATTTTGACCATATTTATATTGTTACCAATAATACCACCCCAACACGTACCCCACAGTTAGCCCTCACAGGAGGCGGACTCGGAGTGAATGGTACCTATGACCCATGCGGCGATACCGTGCAACACCTCAATTATATTCTTTCAGACTCCGGCGATAGCTTAAGCTATTTTATTCGGACTGAACTACCTATTACGGTTGATGTGGTAGACACCAATGATAGTTATAAAAACATTCGGCTCACCGTTAATATTCCGGATAGTCTGATAAATGACACCTTTTATGTGCGCATCTATGCCCGCGACAATAATTGCACGCTGGCCAAAGAGCGCAATTTCCTGATACCTTTTGTCCGCTTCCCGAAACCAAAACAATATACCTCGCCGATACTCGACAGCGTTCTTTTGTGCAACAGTTATAGGTTGACACTATCCGATCCAGCCCAGCAAAATCTGGTTTTTGATTTTAATAATGGTAAAGACACACAAACCGTCTTTTTTCAGCAAGCGGGTTATCAACCTTTCACGGTCAAAGTCACAAATTCCAATAATTGTTATGTGAGGTTTACTGACTCGGTTTACCTCAAGCAGTTTAGTCAGATTCAAGCGAATATCACTTATACCACCTTGGAACCCTGTCCTGGCACCAGTGTAGGATTTACGGCATCCCCTAGCGGAGGAACTGCTCCTTATACCTTAAAATGGAATAATCTTGATACCGGACTAAACTATACCACATGGGTTCAGGATTCCCTTCAACTGCTTGTTAAAACCAGCGATTTATACGGCTGTTCTTTTCAGGATACTTTTCCCCTAGTAAGTAAACCCAGAGTTTATGCCTCCATTATTGGAAATCCATGGCAATGTTATGATAATGGATTACTCAAATATAAAGGAAACGGAATACTCGGAAAGCCCCCTTACACGTACAACTGGTTTGGTTTGGGAAATCAGAAAGCTATTTATATTGATCCATCAAGCGATACCACACTTGTTTTTGAAGTAACGGATAGCAATGGCTGTCAAGACAGTGATACCATGTCCATTACCCGTTATATTGGTCCTCCTGCCAATGCAGGTAGCGACCAGATTCATTGCGGGCCAAGTACGGTCACCTTGCAAGCATTAGTTGACCCTGCCTTTACAGCTTCTTATAACTGGATTGGCCTTGGCAGCGGTGCAAGGATTAGTTATCAGGCTGTCAATAGTGGCTATGTGCACCTCGAAGTTAGTGATAGTATGGGTTGTCGCCATTTTGACAGTGTATATATCAAAATACATCCAAAGGCAAGCATTCAAATTCAAGGAACGGATTCTGTTTGTGAGCATGATAAGGTAACGCTAAACGCAATAGCAAGTGGCACTCCACCTTTTCAGATAAGCTGGGCGGGAGGCCCGACTAATATAAGCGGACAGAATTATAGTTTTAAAGCATCACAATCAGGCTGGGTCTATAGTTTTTTAAGTGATTCAAACGATTGTGCAGATACGGCAAGTTTGCATGTAGAGGTCTTTCCTTTTGATACCATCGTAATGAATGTTCCTGCTTCCGTTTTTTGTGAAAATCAAGGACCGCTTGATTTGAAAAATTGGGCCAGTCCAGCAATGGTCAACTGGTCGGGTAATGGGGTAAAAGCAAATACCTTCTACCCGGATAGTGCCGGAGTGGGTCAGCATTTGTTATTCGCGAATTTCGGTATCGCACAGTGCTCGGATAAGGATAGCGTATTACTTGAAATCCAGAGAAAACCCCAAATTGACTTTGAAGTTGATGTCCAATTCGGACCAACTCCTCTTACAGTTAGCTTCACCAACAAAACACAAGGTAACTATCAATGGTTCTGGAACCTGGGTGTATCAAATAAAACGGATGACACCTCGAGCCAAAAAGACTTTAGCTATACCTTCACTCAAAATGGAAGCTATAGTCCGCGTCTGCTTGCTTATGACGGAGTTTGCCGGGACAGCCTGACGAAAACGGACTATATTGAAACCTGGCCGACAGGTTTGTATGATAAAGAAGAGGTCACTTATCAGGTATACCCGAATCCGTTTTCTCAATCCTTATCCATAGCTAATCCTAATCTTGAGTTGCTGAATTGGGTGCTGTATGCTGCGGATGGAAAGTTGGTAAAGGAAGGAACGGTATCAGGCGAATTTGAGGATATCGACACCTGCGAACTGGCTCCCGGACTCTATCTAATTCGCATAGATGGAGTTAGTTATCGCTTGATTCGAAAATAGGTTTCTTGATCTTGGAATTTATCTGTAATTCATCACCACGCGACTTTTAATATTTAATCCCCACCTTTGCGTAAGGAAAACGGGAATCATCCGTTACACTTGTACATATGGCAATTAAAATACTCTGGGCTGACGACGAAATCGACCTTCTAAAACCACATATTCTCTTTCTCGAAGCAAAAGGCTACGAATTAACTACCGTGAACAGCGGGCTCGATGCGATTGAGGAAGTTCAAAAAACCCGCTTCGATGTCATCTTCTTGGATGAAAACATGCCTGGACTTTCAGGACTTGAAACACTCAGCCGTATCAAAGAGGCCATGAGTGAGGTTCCTGTGGTGATGATCACCAAAAGTGAGGAAGAGTATATCATGGAAGAGGCCATTGGTTCGAAAATCGCCGATTACCTGATTAAGCCGGTGAATCCGAATCAAATTCTTCTATCCATCAAAAAGATTATTGATAACCGCCGCCTCGTGTCTGAAAAAACGGCGCAGGGCTACCAGCAAGATTTCCGCAATATCTCCATGACCTTTATGGACGATTTGGATTTTGAAGCATGGAAGGCAGTCTATAGAAAAATTGTTTACTGGGATTTGGAGCTTCGTGCCTCCAAAGACAGTGGCATGCATGAGGTTTTGGATGCCCAGAAGGAAGAAGCCAATAATAACTGGTCGGGATTTATTCGCAAGAACTACCTCGACTTTGTCAATAACCGCAATCCGAAGACTCCCTTAATGAGCAATGAATTATTGCGCCGAAAGGTTATTCCTCATATTGATGGCGAAACCCCTGTTATCTTTTTATTGATAGATAACCTGCGCTATGACCAATGGAAGGTGATTCAACCAGTTCTGGCCGAGTATTTTACCTTGGAAGAAGATGAGCTGTATATGAGTATCCTTCCAACCACCACGCAGTATTGCCGGAATTCTATTTTCTCAGGATTGATGCCATCAGAGATTGAAAAACGCTTCCCTAAAATGTGGAGCAATGATGAGGATGATGGCGGAAAAAATAATTTCGAAGAAGACTTCTTGATTGACCAACTCAACCGTACACGCAAAGGCACGAAGATGAGTTATACCAAAATCACGAACCTCGACGCTGGAAAGAGCCTAGTGGATAATATCCCAAATATGCTCAATAACGACTTGAGCGTAATCGTGTACAATTTCGTTGATGCGCTGTCGCATGCACGAACGGATGTTTCCTTGATGCGTGAATTGTCGGAAGACGAAGCTGCCTATCGTTCGGTGACGCTTTCTTGGTTCGAGCATTCGCCTTTATTAGAGGCTTTGAAACGTATCAGCGATAAAAAACTCAAGTTGATCATTTCGACTGATCATGGTTCTGTTCGTGTAAAGGACCCGATAAAGATTGTGGGCGATAAAAACACCAATACCAACCTTCGCTACAAACAAGGCAAGAACTTGAGCTATGACCGCAAGAAAGTATTTGAAATCAAAAAACCAGAAGAAGGGTTTTTACCAAAGCTTCACGTGAGCTCGGGATACGTATTTGCGGAAGAGAGTCATTTCTTCGCCTACCCCAACAACTATAATTACTACGTGAAATACTACCGCGACACCTTCCAGCATGGAGGGATTTCCATTGAGGAGATGATGTGTCCCGTTGTATCCATGAAGGGTAAGGGCTGATGAAAAAGCAGCTGCTCAGTCAACTCGAAGAAATCAGGCCCATTGCTCAGGAGCTAACTACCTTGGTTCAGGAGGCGCGAGTTATGAGTTTTAAAGGAAATCTTGGCGCGGGAAAAACCACGCTTATTCAGCATATTTGTGCCTTGCTTGGGGTGACAGAGGAAGTGTCGAGCCCCAGTTTTGGCTTGGTCAATGAATACCAAGGAGAGGAAGAACAAATCTTTCATTTCGACCTTTACCGACTAAAATCAATGGAAGAGGCACTGGATATTGGCATCTTAGAATACCTTGATTCTGGGAGTATTTGTCTGATTGAATGGCCCGAAATTGCTGAGGAATTATTGCCCGAAGAAACGGTAGCGGTGATACTCGCACATGAAGACGAAGGAAAAAGGAGTATCAGCTGGTAAGAATCTTAGGTGATTTTGGTAACTTTGATGCGTATGACTAGGTTGGAATAGCTTGATTAGCACTTAATATTCCAAGAATAATCCACTTAATTTTGTACCTTTAAAAGACCTATTCGGCCTGCATGAAAGAAACGCCTAAATCCCCTTTTCAAGAGCTTGCAAAACAAGCTTCTTTGCAACCTCAAGAGCAACTTTTAAAGATTCGAAAACATGAGACCCAGCTTTCTGTGGGGGTGCCCAAAGAGATTACCTATCAAGAGAATAGGGTGCCTCTAACCCCTTCTTCCGTTAACCTTTTGGTGAACTCGGGTCATGAGATTACCATCGAATCAGGGGCGGGTAAGAACGCGAATTTTTTGGATAGGCAGTACAGTGAAGCAGGGGCCCGTATTGTATATGGAAAGGAAGAAGTCTATAAATCCGACATCATTCTTAAGATAGACCCACCCACCAAAGAAGAGATTGATCTGATGGTGCCGGGCCAGCATTTATTTTCGGCCATTCAAATGACGAACCTCACCGATTCGTATATCAAGCAGCTCATCAATAAAAAAGTAACAGCCATTGCCTACGAATTCCTAAAAGACCAGGAAGACACCCTATCGATTATTCGCAGCATGAGTGAAATCGCAGGACGTTCTGCGGTATTGATTGGGGCCGAATATTTGGGAAATACCCATGGTGGCAAGGGCGAACTATTAGGCGGAGTTTCTGGAATTCCACCTACTGAGGTAGTGATTATTGGAGCAGGAACCGTTGGCGAATATGCGGCGCGGACAGCCGTGGCATTGGGAGCGAGCGTGAAAGTATTTGATAATTCCTTGTCGAAGCTCCGTCGTTTGCAAAACCATTTAGGCCATTCGGTCTTTACCTCAGTGATTCAACCGAACATTTTGGCAAGGGCACTTACCACCTGCGATTTGGCCATTGGTGCCTTGCGAAGTGATGAAGGACGAAGCCCAAACGTCGTAAGTGAAGAAATGGTAACGCGCATGAAGCCCGGAGCAGTGATTGTAGATGTGAGCATCGACCAAGGTGGCTGCTTTGAAACCTCTGAAGTTACTACGCATACCAATCCGACCATCATCAAGCATGATGTGATTCATTATGGGGTACCGAACATTCCTTCTCGCGTTGCGCGCACAGCCAGTTATGCCTTGAGCAATATTTTTACGCCTATCCTCATTGATATCGCCGATGCCGGTGGATTCAAAAACTATTTTTGGGACAGCAGCATCATTCGCAATGGTGTATATGTGTACAAAGGCAATTTGGTAAAACGCCATATCGGCGAACGCTTTAATATGAAGTACAAGGACATTGATCTGTTGATTGGGGCGCATCTCTAAACCTCCTCCGCGACGTCTCTAAAGCCGGTCCGGTCTTCCAAACCGTCGGGCAATCGTTCGGGGATCAGCGGCTTCGAGGCTGAAACATTAAATAATTCAAGCGACTACCTATAAATTTTCTAAAACGGAAAGTACTTTAGAATTCATAGCAGACGCATAAATAGTTGATTTCGATGTAATAATTTGCATCTACTAATCATCTATAACTATGAAATCTATCCAACAAATCCTTTACATGCTGGCAATAGGGGCAGGAATTCTTTCTGTGCAGGCATGTAGTAAAACCGATGTCCTCGAACAGCCAAAAACAGCTTCTGACATCAGTGCAGGAGAGGACTTGGTTTTGGCCGAACAACTCTTTGGAGAGCTTAAAAATATCGCAGATGAAGGAGAGTCAGGAAGTTTTGAATCGTTCAAAAAGTCTTCTGGTTTTGCAGAATGCGCTGAGGTAACCCGCGATAGTAATAATGGTAAATTCACGATTGACTTTGGTCCTGTTTATTGTATGTGCAAAGACGGTCGCCTGCGGAAAGGTAGGCTTGAGGTGAAATCTACGGGTGCCTATTGGCAAAGGGGGAGTCTTACTATTATTGAACCAAACAATTATTTTGTAAACACTTACCAAGTAATGGGCAAGGTGATGGTGATTAATAAAGGCATTGATGGAAAAGGAAATCCGAGCTGGGACATCAATGCAGATGGAAAAATTATCAAGCCAGATAATAAGGGAGAGATAGCCTGGAAAAGCAATCGCAACTATACTCAGATCCGAGGAGAAGCCACGCCCCTTGATTGGATGGATGATGAATGGGATATCCGAGGGAAAGGAGATCTTACCACCTCCAATGACGTCTTTTGGCAAATTGACATCATTCAACCCTTGCATCGTACAATGTCATGTCGCTTCATTGATAAAGGCAAACTGCGCATGTTCCGACCCGGCATCAACGACCGAATCATTGATTTTGGCGATGGCACCTGCGATAACCAAGTGACACTCATTATTGCTTCTCAAAACATCGACTTTTCACTCAACTAAATCCCTCCTCCGCGACACCTCCGAAGACCGGACCGCTTTCAGGGGGAGTTGTTCCTTTCGAAGAAAAAAAAATCCCGACGCTAATCGGGATTCCCACTTATTTCTTAACCTCAACCTTGGCCTCAACCTCAACCTTTTTCTCTATTTCAGAATCTCTCTCGAGATAACGATACGGTTCACTTCGGAAGTTCCCTCATAGATTTGAGTGATTTTGGCGTCGCGCATCATACGCTCTACATGGTATTCGCGTACATAGCCATACCCTCCGTGAACCTGAACGGCTTCGGTGGTGGTTTTCATGGCAGTTTCAGAGGCGAATACTTTGGCCATTGAAGAAGCCAATGCGTAGTCGAGTTTTTGGTCTTTCAACCAAGCGGCTTTCAAGCAAAGCAAACGAGCTGCTTCGATTTCAGTAGCCATATCAGCCAACTTGAATTGGATGGCTTGGTGATGCATAATTTCTTTTCCAAATGCTTTTCGCTCTTTCGAATAGGCAAGGGATCTTTCATAAGCGCCAGAAGCAATTCCTAAGGCTTGAGAAGCGATTCCAATACGTCCGCCTGCGAGGGTTTTCATGGCGAATTTGAATCCAAATCCTTCTTCCCCAATACGGTTCGCTTTTGGAACTTTCACGTCTTGGAACATGATGGAATGGGTATCAGAACCACGGATGCCCATCTTGTCTTCTTTCTTTCCTATGCTAATGCCATCCCACGATTTTTCTACAATAAAGGCATTGATTCCACGATGGCCAGCTTCTACATTCGATTGTGCGATAACCAAGTATACATCACCGGAACTTCCATTGGTGATCCAGTTTTTGGTTCCGTTCAGTATATAATGATCGCCATCTTCGATAGCTGTGGTGCTTTGAGAGGTCGCATCCGATCCCGCTTCTGGCTCAGAAAGGCAGAATGCTCCGTGGATTTTTCCTTGCGCCAAAGGCACCAAATATTTTTGTTTTTGCTCTTCGTTGGCGAAGGTTTCGAGTCCCCAGCAGATCAAAGAGTTGTTCACCGACATAACTACAGAAGCGGATGCATCTACCTTGGAGATTTCTTCCATCGCCAATACATAGGAAATAGTATCCATACCACCACCGCCGTAGTCCGGACTCACCATCATACCCAGAAAGCCAAGTTCGCCCATGGCACGGATTTGCTTCATAGGGAAAATAGCCTTTTCATCGCGTTCACATACGCCAGGCAACAATTCCGTGTTCGCAAAATCGCGCGCGGCTTGTTGGATCATTAGATGTTCTTCACTCAGTTCGAAATTCATGTCGTCTTATAGATTGCTGCAAATATAGTCTATGGGTTATAACATTAAAAACGCCATTGAGTTTGGGTCTAAAGGTGCTCCAGACAATTTGTTTTTACGAGTTGGAATCGTTCTTCGCTGTATTCCAACATGTAAAGGCCTAAATTATGGTGAATAAAATCATCCATTTTTGTGAGAGGCAAATCGAGGAGGAGGCATAAAAAGCTTTTCATCGCTCGTCCATGCATGCAAATGAGTATTTGTTCTTCATGCGGACGAGACATAATATGCTGCAAGGCCAGTTTTTGGCGTGCTTGTAATTCCAAAGGGTTTTCGCCGCCTGGAATGCGGAAGTCTAAATTCCCCGTTTTCCATTGATCGACCATATAGTGGTAGTCGTCCTTCCAAAAGGCTTTGCTCTCTTTTCCTTCATAGTCTCCCCAAGAAATCTCATTCAATTCGGGTAAGATGGTATGAGGAAGACCCAATTCTAAGAAATTGGCCACCGATTGATGGGTTCGTTTAAGCGCTGAAGTATAGATTCTGTGGAAGGGATAGGACTGATAATGCATAAAAAACCCCTCCGCTTGCTTCCGACCAATATCGTTTAAGTCGCTGTCGACCCCACTGCCTTGTACAATTCCAAGGCGGTTATACTCCGTTTCTCCATGACGGATGAGATAAATTGTTTTTTTCTGCGGCTTAGAAGAACTTTGCGACACTCCATTCATACATGAGACAATTACCAAAAATCGATACGAATATACCGCTCAGCTCGCTAAATGACCGCATGAAAGACAGCATGGCGGAACATATTGGCATAGAATTCACAGAAATTCACGCGGATTACCTGATGGCAAGGATGCCGGTAGACAAAAGAACTTTTCAACCATTGAGGATGCTCAACGGAGGAGCTTCGCTGGTATTGGCGGAAACTTTGGGAAGTATGGCGGCCAATATGGTCCTCGACAGAGATAAGTTTGTGGCATTCGGCATGGAAATAAATGCCAACCATTTAAAGGCGGCCCATTTGGGATTTGTTTATGGAAAAGCAAGTCCTTTCCATATTGGCAAAACAACCCAAGTTTGGGAAATTGAAATTCGCGATGATGAAGGCGATTTGGTTTGTATCAGTCGTTTAACCATGGCTGTGGTGGAAATTAAAGAGGATGCACTCCGACTTAAAAAGTAAGCTTTCTATAGCTCAAGAGGAGGGCTTGAGTTATGTCGCTTGGCGCTTACCGAATGAGGGGGTGCTGAATCAAATGGGGCCTTCTAAGGAGTGCGTATGGATGGGTGAAGAAGGAGAGTCTGAGGCTTTTGTCTTTGCCCCATTTTCAAGCAAACACCCAGCTTATTGTTTGGGTAGTTTTGACGCCCAAAATTCGGAGATACAAACGCTAGAAATCCCCATTGTTCAAGATTCTGAACATTATCAGGAATTGGTAAAAAAGGCGGTCGCTGAAATCCAATCCGGCAAACTCGACAAAGTGGTAGGAGCGCGTGTTATAGAAGAAGAAACTCAAGATTTCGATCCAATTGCCCATTTCATCGCCTTAATGAAAATCCATACAAATGCATTTTGTTATTTATGGTATAGTCCATCAACCGGTTTATGGATGGGAGCGAGTCCGGAAATATTGCTTGAAAGGAAGGGTTCCCAACTCCGCACCATGGCACTTGCAGGAACGCGGGCTGATATATTAGATGATTTTGGAATCAAGGAACTTGAAGAGCAAGACTTGGTGTTGCACTATTTGGAAGAAACCTTGCGTCCTTTTGTTACGCATTTGGAAGTGGCTGAAAAAACAAAAGCCCATTCCGGGCATCTTGTTCATCTTAAAAATGAGGTAAAAGGGTATTTGAAAGAGGAACTGTCATCTATCTATCCCTTGATTAAAGCCTTACATCCTACCCCAGCGATAGCAGGACTACCTAAAAAAGAGGCCCTTGAATTTATCGCACAGGAAGAAGATTTCGACCGCAGCTATTATAGTGGGTTCCTTGGCATGCATTCGTCAAGCGAATCTCAACTCTTTGTCAATCTTCGCTGCATGCAAGTCATTGCAAATAAACAATACCTCTATGTGGGTGCAGGCTTAACTGCTATGTCAGAGCCAGAGGCAGAGTGGCTAGAAACCCAAGAAAAGGCGCGGGTAGTCCGTTTGCGCTAGTTATTCTGCGAAACGTGCTTTGATATTGGCTAGGTGGGTTTTAAAAGACTCGGCACTCTCCGTGAAGGCCTTTTTCAACTCTTCCCAAGAATCACCGCTGGCATTTTTAAGCGATTCTAGTTGTCCGCTTAATTCTACGCGCTTGCTTTTTGCCGCTTCAATTTGCTCGGCATACTTCACTTTGGCAGTTTCCGTAGCAGCGTTTTTTTTCTTTTCTAACTCTTCAATCGTGTTGTAAAGCTCGTCGATTCTTTTATCGGCGTAAGCGTGAAATTCTTCTCTGTTCATAATAACTGAATTTGTCGTTTAAGGTACAAAAAATACGGCACAAAACGAGGGATTCGATTAGCTGAGGTCTAAGTTTTTTGTGTGATCGTATGCGATTTCGAAAAGTTTGTCGGCATTTTTTGCATCCAGCAAGTCAAAACCTTCGACCCCTTTCGGAGCGATAATCGTTCGCTTCTCGTTTCTAATTTCCTCAATATGCCCATTGATGCTTAATTCAAAGGTTCGAGCAGCCACTTGGGCAAGGTTTTTCAGTTGAGTAATTGGACGAATAGGACTTATATGAATGGCGATCACATGGTCACACTTTTTCTCTAATGGCTTAAAGGGAAGGTTGTCAAAGATGCCTCCGTCGTTATATAGTTCGCCCTCAATTTCTACCGGGGCAAAAAGTACAGGGATGGATGATGAGGCCTGAACCGCCTGAAGAAGGGGCCCATTTTCAAAATAGCGCACCTTGCCAGAAAACATATTTGAGGCAGTAATAATCAGCGGTTTTGGCAAATCCTCCAAGTTCTCATATTGGATATGCTTTTTGAGGTGTTTGGTAAGATTGTCGAGACTAAAGAGTCCTATTGATGGAATGGTCAGTTTGGCAAAGTCGAATAGGGAATTACGTTTCATGAGTTTGAACACCTCCTTAGGATCCATATCGGAAGCCATAAAGGCACCTACTATAGCACCGGCACTTGTTCCGCTATATATGTCGGCTTCAATGCCTTTTTCCTTTAATGCCTGTAAAACACCGAGGTGCGCATAACCCCGTGCGCCACCGCCTCCTAGGGCGATTCCGATTGAATATTTGGCCATTCCTCGAAATTAGGGTTTCTTGGGCATATTAATAGTGAAGTTAAGTGCTTTTATGAAGCGCCTGTATCGCGGAAAGAACGAGGCTCTTCGGTGCAAGTTGGGAGACAAATGCGCCAATCTTGTTCATCGTACCTGAGATAACGGTTCGCTTGCCTTGCATCATTTTTCGGTATCCAAAGGCGGCTACTTCTTTGGAACTCTGCATTTGACCCGACTTCAATAAACGCAGCGTATTCATACCCGCTTTATCGAAAAAGGCCGTTTGGGTTGGTCCGGGACAAAGTATGGTTACGCCAGTCCCTTCTAACTCTTTGCTGAGCGCTTCCATATTTACTCGCATCAGATCTTGGTGGTCTTTCCAGGGCAATTCGGCAAAGGGGGCATGATGACCAAAGCCTGCATGATTCACCAAAAATTCAATCTCGACTCCTTGGGCTTTGAGTTCTGGAAAGATGGAGTCAAGGTCTGCTTTTACGCTCAAATCTTTGACGAGCACGTGGGCTTTGATTGAGTATTTTTCTTGGAGCTCAGCCGCTAAGCTTTCTAGCTTATCCTTTGAGCGAGCCAAAAGCACAACATCATGACCCCCTTGGGCGAAGTGGTGGGAGAAATCGACGCCTAATCCAGAGGAAGCGCCTGTTATTAGAGCGGTAGGCATTTATGATTTGTGATTTGCCGTGTCCGCCGAAACTGACGTAGGAAGTGAAGGTGGGTGATTTGTGATTTGCCTGCCCGCCGAACTTAATTGGAACGTAGTGGAAATTAACGCAGGAGGGTGATTTAAGATTTATTGAAGGACACCAGCTTTCTTCATTAATTGAAAAAATTCATCGCCCGTTCGAGGCCGATGCTGCAAAAGGATTCGGCGGCGTCGGCGGCTTTGTTGACGTGTTCTTCGAGAAATTTCTCCTCTTCGGCATTCCATTTACCGAGCACATAATCTACCTGGCGACCTTGTCCGAAACGGCTATCTATACCAAAACGTAAGCGTGGATAGTTGTCATGACCGAATGTGAGATTAATATCCTTTAATCCATTATGACCGCCATCGCTGCCTTTTCCTTTCATCCTTAGCTTTCCGAAAGGCAGGGCTAAATCATCCGTGATTACCATGAGATTATCGTCCTTTAGTTTCAGCTCTTTCAACCAAAAGTTTACAGCTTTCCCGCTCAGATTCATATAGGTGGTCGGCTTAATCAATACCAAGGTTCTTCCCTTGAATTTTCCTTCAGCAACATAGGCATGGCGCCCCACTTCGAAGCTCACGCCCATACGACGGGCTAATTCGTCGACTATGTTAAATCCAATATTATGACGGGTATTGGCGTATTCACTTCCTACGTTTCCGAGTCCGGCAATGAGGTATTTCATGGCTGCAAAAATAGTCATTCCAACCCCAGTAGTGAAGCAGCGTCAAGGTGTATTTTTAAAATAACAAAATTCAACAAACTGATAAACGAAATGGTAAATTGGTAAATGAAGTGTTAGTAGATAAGGGGTGGGTCGCTTGGGAAAAGGAGGGCTCAGCCTGCAGAAAACGGGAAAAAGACTAGAAATTTATGATTTATGATTGCTGGGGTTGGAGCTTGTTAATTCCTATCGATTCTGTTATCCATGTGAGATGCTTTGCGCGCTGGGAACCAGGAGGTACAAAAGCCGAGGACCAGAATGAATATGAAGATGAAGGCAAAGTCGGTCCATTTCATCTCTACGGGGTAGGCATTGACAATAAAGGTACCTAAGCCACCAAAGCCAATAAGGCCATAGGTTTCTTGCAGCCAGCATAGGCAGAAGCCAAGTCCCAATCCGATGAGGCCTCCGCTGAGGGAAATCATCATGCCTTCTTGCAAGAAAATACTTCGAATGAGCTGGTCGTTTGCCCCCATGCTGCGCAGCGTTGCTATGTCCTTGCGTTTTTCCATCACTAGCATACTTAAGGAAGAAATTACGGTAAAGGTTAGCAGGATGAGGATAAAGACCATAATCAAAGCCGTCGCCCATTTTTCATAGCGAAAAACCTTATAAAGCATGGCCTCTTGCTGTTCGCGGTCTTTTACTAGATAATTTTCGCCAAGAACTTGGGCAAGATTCTTCTCAATGTCTTTGCTGCGATAGCCGGGTTTTAAGGAAATTTCGAGAGAAGAGATTTCATCGGTATAATCCATCAACTCTTTGGCAAGGCGGAGTGGAACAATCACATATTTATTATTGATATCATCATCAATACTAAAAACACCTGAAGGCCGAACAAAGGCTTGATTTAACGCTTGATCTGGGTTCATCATACTAAATCCAACACCCCGACGTGGCATATAAATGGCCAAACGCGTATAATCATTATAGGTTGATAAACCCAAGCGCGCAGCAATACCTAGGCCTGCCACTACAAAATTTTCGTCCCCACTTTGAAGGAGCAATTGGCCTTCGAAGACCATACTATCGAGTTGGGTTACATAAACATAGTTATCGCTTACCCCTTTCATGGTAGCGATAGCCTGACGTTCATCATACCTCAAAACCACATTTTCTTCAAGTACTTGAGCCACTTGATCTATGCCTTCGAGGGCCTTGATTTCATGAAAAGGAATGGAGTCGAGGTGAAAGACTTTACCGTACCTGGCTTCAACCTTTATATCGGGATCAAAAGCAGTATAGAGCGATTGCACAAGTGATTCGAAGCCGTTAAAAACCGACATCACCGTAACCAAGGCCATGGCGCCCACAGCAAAGCCTAAAACAGAGATTCCACTAATAATATTAATGGCGTTTGGGTTGTTTTTTGAAAACAGGTAACGTCTGGCTATGAACCGACTAAGAATCATTTATATCCTTTCAAAATCAAGCCTGCTCCGGTAAGGTGGCCCATATGGGTATCCATAAAATTTAATGCCAAGCAGATTGGAAAGATAAGAAGAAAATAGATAGGGAAGATGACGAGAAATGCCTTCGAAAGACGCAATGCTTTAACAGGCCATTTGATGGAGATAAGCCAAGAAATTTGTCCGGGTTTCCCATAGGTATAACGAGCGCGGACTTTCTTATACCCTAGTTTTTTCAATCGAACTTTCAGCTCCGACATGCTATACCCATCGCGCATAAAATCTCCCTCATCTGGGAAACGGAATTGGCGTAGGTTAATATGTGTTTTGCGATCGGAAGGAACCGCCATCAAAAAATTGCCACCTTCTTTTAGGCTATCATAAATATTTTGAAAAACACAGGTATCATCTTCCAGATACTCTAATACATCGACACAAATTACGAGATCAAAGGCCTTTTCTTGGCGGTAATCGTTTAAATCGCCGGTCTTGAAATAGACATTATTAATTTGACGTTCGCGGTAAAATTGGTTGCAACGAGATACTTGTTCTCCTTTGATATCAAGCCCGAGAATACTGTATTTAGGGTTGAGCTTATACAGGAAATAGCTGTATTGACCGAAGCCAGAGCCAGCATCAAGAATATGTGTAGCTTTTTTATGTTCACTCGACCAAAGCTTTATTTCGCGATGCATATGCCAAGAACGCAGCAATACCGCGTCGAGTAATCGATAAAATAGTCGGCGTAGCAGCGGGTGTTTGGAGAACACACTGCCCAACATTTCTTTGACGGGATCGTAATACATGCTAGTCGGCTTTTGGGCCTTTATTTTCTTCGTCGTGGAGGCGTTTAAAGACTTCCTCCATGTGTTGAGCGTAATCTAAACTATCATCCAAGAAAAACTCTAAGGCAGGAATTTTCCGCACTTGATGACGAATTTTTTGCGCCAATTCATGGCGAATTTCCTTTTTATGGCTACGCACCTTTTCTAACATTTCTTCTTTGTCGTCGACTTGAAAAAAGCTGAGATAAGCCCTAGCGAGACCGAGGTCTGGAGAAACTTTAACTTCACGTACTGTAATAAATGCACCGCCAAATAAATTGCGGGAGGCAAGTTGAAAAATCTCGCCCAAATCTTTCTGTATTAAACGAGCGAATTTTTCCTGTCTCTTGGAATCCACACTGCAAATATCAAACTAATTCTGGATTCCTTGCCCTCTTTTCTTTAAAAGCAAGACTACTGCCTGAAACAGCAGTACGAGCAGGGCCCCTGGAATTACGGCACTTAGCTCATATCCTAGTTCTTTTAGTTCTTTGGAAAACATCGTCCATACAAAACAAACCACTATGGCGAGAAGCATTTGCATTCCCACTTCTCGGCCACTTAGTCGAAATCTTGGCATGAATACAGAAAGCACAGGAGGCACGAGCACACATACCATATAAGGAGTAAAGTCGAAGAAGAAATCCACCGCATTACTTTCCAGGTAAGGCAATAGCAAAACGAAGGTGATTAGGCTGACCAATAATAGGCCCAAGCGCATGTTCTTGCCGGTCTCTGTTTTTTTACCAAACAGGTCGAGCATCAAGGTTTGGGCAGAAAGAAAGAGAAAGCTATCAAGGGTCGACATTACCGTGGCCAATAGACCGAGAACAAAGAGGGCACCGAGCACTGGTGGTAAAATATTTTGCGCCAAAAGGGGATAAACCAAGGCAGGATTAGGCAAGTCAGGAAGGAGACCTAATCCATATAATGCAATGCTGGCCGCTAAAAAATCAAAGAAGGTCCAGCACAATACTGAAATGAGCAGTCCACGTTTTGCCACGCTAGGGGTTTTACTCGAATAGATGCGCTGATGGTAAGCAGGATCGGTCAGCACTACTGAAGCTAGGATAAACCAGGTGATGATTTCCCATAGGTGTGCCGAAAAGGTGAATTGAAGCTTGTTGCTGCCAATGGAAGAAAGGGGTTCTACTCCATAATTGGCGAAGAGATAGCCTAGGGTGAGCACAAATCCTCCGAACATGAATAGAAATTTATAGGCGTCTTTTTTAGCGATAGATTGAAAGCCACCACGGTAGATATAGGCGGAAGAAAAAAGTAAAGCAAGGATTAAGCATAACCAAGTGGGAATAGGAAACACAGTCGCGAGCAATTGGCTGGTCATGAGCGCATACATGGCAGGAGATATGAGCAAAAAGACGAAGACTGCTCCCAATTTCGACACCCATTTTCCGTAATATTTATTCAAGAGTTCAGGAACCGAATGAATCTTTTCTTCCCGTATTTTTTTGGAGAGGAAATAGGCCATCACCAGGGAGAAGGTGGTATAGGGCAAGCTGAGAAAGAGCCAAGCACTGATGCCATATTCATAATAGAGCTGCCCGATGCCTAAAATCCACCCATATGAAGTAGTTACCATGGTGGCCACAAAGGGGAAAAGCGCCAGTTTTCTGCCGGCCAAGAGGTAGGAATCTGCGTCCGAATCTGCCGCTTTTTTGCGAAAACTCCCCGCTAAAAGAACGAGGAGATAGATGCTTACCAAAATCATGCTGGCCATTCTTGCTCAAAGGTAGTGAGAATAGGGGTGGAAGTCCATGAGGAATTCCGTTAATTTGCTGAATGCTGTTTGCCCTCGGTAAAGGATTATTGTCTGGAATAGTGATGAGCTTAATGCTCGGCACCGTATTTTTTTCTCTTATTCAAAACAGCATCGAATATGGATGGAAGAAAGGGATGATAATCGCCTGTGGGGTGGTGACTTCTGATTTTATCTTTATCTCGCTGGCTATCTTTGGGGTTCAGTTCGTTCAGAAAGGCGAGCCCAATATTTGGATTCATGGAGGTGCCGTAGTGCTTTTAACCTTGATGGGTTTGAATATGCTTAGGAGTAAAAAGACCCGAATCAGCTACCCTCATACCCGCTTCGGCAAGGCTCTTTTCTTTTTCTCCAATGGCTTTTTGCTCAATGTATTAAATCCAGTAAACTTTTTATTCTGGGGGGGCTTGGCTACTGTGGCTAGAGCAGAATGGGGGTATGATACACCACAGCTGATTAGCTTTTTTGCAGGATGCTTGATCAGTATCTTTTCTACTGAAGTGCTCATTTCATTTTCAGCACACCGCATCAAACCTTACCTCAGTGAGAAGACTTTAGACTGGATCAATAAAGGAACGGGGATTATCTTTTTAGGAATTTCCGCCTATCTCGTGGTGGATTATTTCAGGCATTAACGCTGCTCTTCAGGCAATGGAAGAGGCCGCCCAGGTGCTGGAGGCATCATCATTTTCATCCCGTCGCCTTCATAGGTCATGTCAATGCAATATTCTTTTCCCTCGTAACGAAGTTGTATGGCTGCTTTGAATGACACGGTCATTTTCGCCTCGTTAAAGGATTCGTTCCATTTCCATGAATCTTTATTAAGCGGCTCGCACATCACTCCGGGTTTTTCTTGGTTGATGATGAAAACATCTTTTTCTTCCCCGCCATTTTGTGAGTTAACATGCAATTGGCTACCTCCTAACGGACCCCCTCCAAAACGAAAGATATATATGCCATTTGCTGGATTAACTTGAACCGTTTCTGCATTTCCTGTTGTGAGAATAACGCTGGTACATTTTTTCTTCATTACAGAACAGGCACTTATAAGCGCGAAAGACAATAGAATCAATGGATACTTCATGCCTCGAAAATAGGCAATATTTTCACGGGTTGGTTGGTGGAGTTTTGCGCGCAATCGACGAACAGGCATATAACTAGGCAACGATTTGGCTTTTAGGCTCATCTATCCTATGAAACCTAACTACAAACCAAGCGTTTAATCGATTAGTGGCAAGCAGATGCAATGCTCTGGCCCAGATTACATAAATTTGAAAACAATGAAGCCAAACAGACAGACGTACAAGTTATTTATCATGCTTGTGCTTTCGCTGATTTCCTTTACACAAATTAGCCGCGCTCAAAAATACGATTGGAGTAAACTCGACGGAAAGGGAGCGCATGGATGGAATATAACATCATGGGGTTCTGGAGCGCAAGACATGGTCTGCGATGAATATGGTAATATTTATTCCATTGGTTCGATACTCGGGCCTCAATACCCACAGGGAAATGGACAGCTTGATTTTGGCGACAGTGTTTTCGCAACAGCGAGCAATAATTATATTACCCCCTATGTTGTGAAATACAACCGCAGAGGGACTGCACAGTGGGCTACTTCAATAACAGCTTCTGGATATTTATATACGACGGCTGTAGCTATTGATACAGCTGGAAATTCCTATATTATAGGAAACTCAAATGGTGGCGTATCTAATTTAGCGGGCTATAGTGTTAGCGCCTATGGAATGGGTGATATTTGGCTGGTAAAAGTGAAGCCAAATGGAGATGTCGACTGGGCCATGACGGTCGGTGGCAATGGAAATGATTATCCTACCGGAATCACCTGCAATGCGCAAGGCGATATTTATATAACCGGACTATTTCAAGGGTATTTTCAATATGGAAATTCTGGAATTTCAGGAAGCAGCAGCGGTTGGAGCGTTTTTCTTCTTAAACTAGAAACAGATGGAACCCCCTATTTTTGCCGAAGAATTGCAACGGCAGATGGAGCCAACGCTTGGCAGTCTGCGGGAGGTGATGTTGAAACAGACCGTTTCGGGAATGTTTATGTTTCTGGTTCATTCACCCATACCTTGCAATCTGGGAGCGGAACGATGTATGCTGGATCCAGTCAAACGGACCAGAACGGTTTCGTTATGAAGGTTTTGCCTACAAATGGCACGCCTATGTGGGCAAAGCAAATGGGCTCTACGGCTTCTGCATTAAGCGTTGACGAGCAAGGATATGTGTATGTGGGTGGTAAAATGCAGGCCGGTGCGGATAGCTTCGGTACTTCACGATTTGCTAATTCCGGCGGTTTAGGGTTTGATGATTTATATGTTGCTCGGCTAAGTAATGATGGCACTATTTCATGGGTCAAGCGTTTTGGAGATAATACCACTTCAAATACTGGAGGCGGCGGATGGTGGGCCAATCAGCGTATTAATATTTCTTCGCTTGATGTAGATTTTGCTGGAAAAATATTTGTTTCAGGAACCATTGATCGAACAACGGATACTTCAAGTATTTGTGAATTTTATGTCCCCCCATTTAGCAGCACCTCTGGCTGGGGAAGTTTTTATACCACGGATGGCTTTTTGTTAAAAATCTCATCGGCAGGAGCATGTGATTGGAATGCACGATCTGGAATTAGAGATAGTGGAACCATCTATTACTGGAATGAAAAGACAACAGGAGGGGGCGTATCAACGGATAATGCCGGAGCTACTTATTGGAAAACAAGCAAGACATGGGGGTGGAATAGCACCTCAGATACGGTCAAGCTTTATTTTAATAATGATACCAACGAGGTGGCCCTTGAAGGAGGTCTAACTTATTATACCCCAGTACTCTGGGCCTTGCGAGAAAATTATATTGAGATAGATTCCTTTAGCCCAGCCTTTGTCTGTCCGGGTGATTCTATTACTGTCTGGTATACGAAACATGACCCCTTTATTTCTGGAAATGAGTTTACTATTAAACTCTCCAATAGAAGCGGAAACTTCTATGATGCTGTTTCAATTGGGACGATTACAGACACGCTTTCCGGAGTCATTCATGGCGTTGTTCCATTAATCACCCCAAAAGGTTCTGGGTACCGATTACGCGTTGACGGAACAAGACCAGCAGTGCGTGGATACCCAAGTGAGACCAAACTTATAGTAACAGGCGTTCCACCAACAAATGCAGGAAAAAATGATTCATTATGCTTTGGTGATACGTTTACCCTTCATGCCAAAGGAGGATATCGCTTTGCATGGTTTGCTGATAATTTCTTGTCAGACACCAGCAGCGTAACGCCTTTTGCCTATCCTGATTCAACGCATGAGTTTATTCTTCGTAGCGAGGATTCGGTGACTACATGTTATTTTCTTGACACTGTTCAGCTTCGTGTAATTCCTCACCCAATAGTAGCCCCACGCTCAGATACAACACTTTGCCAAGGGGAGTCTGTTTGGGTTTATACACTAGCATCGGGCGGAAAACACCAGAGATACCGCTATGAATGGTATATCGACTCAACAAATACCTTCGTAGCATATGGAGATTCCATTCAAGTGAATCCTCGCGTTACAACAAAATACAAGGTTATTTTAGATGATAGCTGCTCAATTCGCAGAGACACCAATTTCGTAACTGTCAATGTGCGTGGTCACGTAAAAGCAAATCCACGCCCAGATACTACGGTATGTATAGGCGAACAAATCAATATCTATTCGACTCCAACGGGCGGATTGGATTCGCAGTATAGCTACCGTTGGTATGTTGATACCAATCTTGTGAGTATAGATAGTGCATTCATACTTCCATCTCGTGATACCACCGTCCTCTTTAAGTTAGTGGTGGATGATGGCGGATGCTCTGACGAAATGGATTCGGCCTATTTCAGGGCAATACGAAGAGATTCACTGAAAATATTTACACGGACAGATACCACTATTTGCAATGGACAGGGAATTCTCTTGAGCACCTTTGCCACAGGTGGATACCCAGGAGGATACACCTTTACTTGGGATCATAACCTACCATCAAATGATTCCGTCTACGTGGTCCCAACCCAATACTCAACCAACTATAAAGTGTCGGTTACGGATGGATGTACCAACTTCATCGATACTTCGTCGATTACGATTAGTCTGCGATTCCCATTAAGCTTAAAGGTACAACAAGACACATTGATTTGTCGTGGAGAGAGTTTGCTTCTGCATGTAGATGGAAGTGGTGGAGATTCCTTGCATTATACCTATAACTGGAAAACGGTGGGAATAGGAAATAACCTAAAAGTCACACCAAGCCTAAGCCGCTATTACCATGTAACGCTTACCGATAACTGTACCTTGCTCTCAACCGAAGATTCTGTAAAAGTTGACCTGAGAGCGCCAATCACAATAAGCACCAGCCCGGATACCCTCATCTGTGTGGCGAATACTGCCTTACTAAAAGCGTATGGAACGGGTGGGTATACTCCTGCCTATGAATTTGTGTGGAGCGATGGAATAACTGAAACAACTTTACCTGCAGGAACGCCGTATGCTGTAACTCCAACTAGCGGGTTTACTTATACGGTGCGCTTGCAAGATAATTGTACCGTGAAAATGGATTCTTCGAGCATCAAGGTAAGTCTCCGCGATCCATTGAGCATTACTACCATTCCAAGTGATACGCTTATTTGCCATGGCGCGATAGCCACCCTTCGAGCAATAGCTGGAGGCGGCCAAGTAGGAAACTATTCGTATTTCTGGGAAAACATTGGAAACGGCCCTGTACAGCAAGTTCAACCGCTCATCGATTCGAATTTCCGCGTGATATTAAGCGATGGATGTAGTCCTTGGGACACAGCCGTTGTTCAGGTAAAGAGTGCAACAGCTTTGAAAGTTGATGGCACAGGAGACACCTTAGTTTGTCCAGAGAAAACGATTGCCTTAATGGCAAAAGGGGCCGGAGGAATTCCAAGTGCCTATTACTATTCATGGAGCCATGGATTGGGAAATGGAACGGCCAAACAAGTGACACCAGGTGTGAATCAAGATTATGTGATTACGCTCACAGATAATTGTTCTTTTGCTGCCTATGATACGGTTCACGTGGTGATGGCGAGCTTGCCTTCTACCGGCTTAACAGCATCCATAGATAGTGGTTGTCAGCCAATAAAAGTCACCTTCAATAGCGACCATTCTGCGATAGGCGGATTTAGCAATTGGCGTTGGTATTTTGAAGGAGGCTCAATTGAAAACACCTCCATCAATCAAGCAAGTCATCTGTATGAAAAGCCAGGAAGTTTTGCAGTGAAATCCGTGGTTACAACGAGCTATGGATGTGAGGATAGCACCAATTATGTGAATGTGGTCGTTCATCCAAAACCAGCAGCCATATTCGAATTCGCTCCAGAATCTACCACCATTATTGATCCAGTGGTGATCATGAAAAATACCAGTACACAGAGCGTTAAGTTCTATTGGGACTTTGGTGATGGTAGCAACTCAATCATAAAAAGTCCAGAGCATACCTATGCGGATACAGGTCATTATCCTGTTGTTCTATACGTGGAGTCGGAGTTTGGTTGCAAAGACACTGCAGAAGGCATTTATCGGGTAAAAGAAATTTACAGCTATTATGTGCCTAGCGGATTTACTCCAAATGACGATAAAGTCAACGATGTATTCTTCGGCGTTGGAACAGGAGTCAAGAAATTGAATATAAAAATCTATGACCGCTGGGGAGCACTCATCTTTGAATCCGATGATCCAAACTTTACATGGGATGGAAGCAGCCAAGAAAGTGGTGCTCTTCTTCCGACAGGTGCTTATATCTATACCATCAAAGTAGACCTAGAAGATGGTGGCCGAGAACATTTGAATGGCTCCATTAGCTTGGTTAGGTAAAAAAGCAGATACCCTAGGCTGCGATTTCTGCGAAACGGGTATCTTCGTACAAAGTGCGTATGAAACCTATCTACTTTCCAAGGGAACCTATTGGCTAAATACTAATATTCAATCTAGTTTGCCTGACTATAGAACATATAGGGATACAATCAGGGTAAAGGATGGAATCACGTTTCAGTCGTCATCCATAAAAAAAGCAAAAGGAGAGTATGAATTAAGTGTTGAAACATTTGGCGATCGGGTGACAAAATACGAATGGTTTCAAGTGACTTCCGGACAAAGAACTTCTTTGAATAATTCAACAAAAACGATCTTGGTTACCACGTGGAATAACGAACAATACCGTGTGGTAGCAAGTGCTTCCTCGGGATGTATTGATTCAGTAGACTTTTCAATTCAGGTTAATCCAACGGGTTTGACTACTGCATCTATCCATACCCATATATACCCAAATCCAGCAAATAATTTACTGACTGTCCAACTCGAAAATGGAATGCTAAGTTCCCTCCGCATCTGGGGAATAGATGGAAAACTTCAAAAGGAGATCAGCACAATTTCAGCAAATAAATACCTGCTCGATACCAACGATACTCCAAATGGCATCTATCTTTTAGAATGTATTTTAGAAGACGGCTCGCACCAATTTATTCGGACCCTTATTCAGCACTAATCATAGCTTGGTTTTCTGCACTTCCCTTCGACAGGCCCGATAAACCAGAGGGAATCTAAAAATGTTTTTGGGCCCGCTCAGGGACCGGAATCTGAACATCAACCTTCTGCGTCCGCCATAGCGTAAATCATCGGCTTACTTGGAACCGCATCACTTTCTATCACGGCAGTCATGAGATTCAGCAAGTACAAGCCATCTTTTACTTCTGTTGGCACATAGATAAGCTCCGTAATTGTTGCATCCATGCGTGGATTACTTGGGTAGTTCCAGTAATTTTTATGCGAAGCCAAAGCACCGCCGTCTTCTTCCTTATCAACACTAGGCTGATCTATCAATAAGTGTTTCACGCCGAGCTCACGAATCTTGGTAGCGGCGTCTGGATGGAGATAAATCGGGTTGGTCCCAGAGTATTTTTTGAAAGGTTTGTCTTCGTTATTCGGCAAGGTGCGTATAATGAGTGCTTCTGGAAGAGAGGCAGGAATATGATGTGCATGCACCAAATAGTCGCCTTCCTCATTCTGCATAGGAACCACGCTAATTAATTGGGCATGAAAAAAATGTTCCTTTAAACTATCAGGTAAATAATGTGCTTCCTTGCTCACATGGCCTACGCATTCGGTATGAGTTCCATTGCCGTGGGCATTGAATTTAATGTTTTCGCAATTGCAGGCACCTCCTTCAGGCACGGAACCTACAAAGTCTCCGCCGCGAAAAGCTTCCATTTCGGCATGGGGGATATAGAAGGCTTCCACTGAATTAGCGCCACGTCGCACGGGAATTGAGAGGTCAAAACCCTGCCTTAAATCAAATTGTCCTTGTTCTGTTTGAAGAATCACAGCGGCAAATTAAAGAATAGAACCCTTTTTGCGGTAATTTCGTGCGGATGTCTTTTCGGTTTAAGCTCATCTGGAAAATTGTCCTGCTCTTTTTTGCGGTGAATATTGCTATCATGTCGCTATTGTATACCAATCAATTGGTGCGCAAACTGGCCATTGAGGAGCAGAATCGTGTAAATCAGTGGACCACGGCTATTCAACGCTTGGTAGAATCGGAGGATGAAGACGTGACCTTCTTGATGGATGTATCACGCACGAGTAGCAATAATATTCCAATCATCATGACGGATGAAGAAGGAACCATCCTCAATGTGCTTAACCTGGATTCCACTAGGATAAATGACATGACCTATCTCCGGGAAGAGCTCCGGCAGATGAAAAAGGAGAATGTGCCGATTATTATCAATTACCTAGAAGGCCGCACCAATTATGTCTATTATAAAAATTCCACGCTGCTCACTCAGCTGAAATACTATCCCTACTATCAAATTGGTATCATTTCACTTTTCTTACTCGTATCGTATTTAGCTTTTAGCGCTTCCCACAGGTCGGAGCAAAATAGAGTCTGGGTCGGATTGGCCAAGGAAACAGCCCATCAGCTGGGGACGCCCATTTCTTCTTTGATTGCCTGGGTTGACTTGTTTAAAGAAACGGGTGAAAAGCCAACGCCTGAGATGCTGTATGAGATGGAGAAAGACGTTGAGCGCCTTCGTTTAGTATCGGAACGTTTTTCAAAAATAGGGTCTACTCCCGTCTTAGAAGACCAAGATATTAAAAAGTTGATTGACCGCTCGGTGAATTATATGAGCACACGGGCGTCTAAAAAAGTCAAGTTTGACGTGCATGCTGAACTTTTGCATAACTGTTTCAGTCGCGTGAATGTGCAACTCTTTGATTGGGTATTGGAGAATATTACCAAAAATGCCATTGATGCGATGGAAGGCCAGGGCGAGATTAATTTTCACCTGAGCGAAACCAGTACTTTGATTCATATAGACATCAGTGATACAGGTAAAGGAATCTCCTCGTCCAAGACCAAAGATGTATTTAAACCCGGCTTTACCACCAAAAAGCGTGGTTGGGGTTTGGGATTATCCTTGGCCAAGCGTATTATTGAGGAATATCACCGAGGGAAAATCTTCGTAAAGGAATCCGCGCCGGGTAAGGGCACGACCTTTCGGATTACCTTGAGAAAGAACATGTAATATGAAAACAATTAAGACATTACTGCTGCTATGCTTTGTTCTAGCAAGCACCGCTTTATTCTCCCAAATAAGCAGAGGTGAACAAGCAGATTCCACCCAAAAAGGGCCTCCGGTGATTGAAAAAGAACCAGAAGTTTTTATGGTGGTAGAAGTAATGCCAAAATTTCCAGGCGGTGATGAAGCCATGTTCAAATTCATTTCCAAGAGAGTAAAATACCCAAAAGAAGCCAGAAAAAAAAACATTCAAGGCCGTGTTATGATACAATTTGTTGTGGATGAAGAGGGAAACATAATAGAGGCAAAAGTAGTGAAAGGTATTGGCTATGGCTGCGACGAAGAAGCGTTGCGTGTTATTAACTCAATGCCAAAATGGAAGCCAGGAACGCAAAAAGGGAAACCCGTCAGGGTTCGTTTTGTCATTCCTATCCGTTTTGTGTTAGAGGATTAGCCGAAAGTATTTGACGCTCGCTGCATTTGTTTTGCATGGTTTTACAACCCTTCATGCCCAAGAAAAGGGCGACACGAGCGCAGTATTAACCATGGCTGAGATATCCCCAGAATATCCTGGAGGAGACAAAGCCATGTATGAATTTATTGGCATCCACCTCGAATACCCCAGTGAAGTGGCCAATCTCGGCATCACCGGCCGCGTAGTGGTATCTTTTGTGGTGAATGCGGATGGGGGAATCTCTGAAATAAAAGTAGTACGAGGCGTACATCCGGATTTAGATGAAGAAGCAAGGAGGGTATTGAGTGGAATACCGAATTGGGAACCAGCAGAGGTACAAGGCCGAGCTATTTCCTTCCGAATTTACATACCCCTCGAATTTCGTTAATCGAATCTCGACAATCGAAACATGCGTACCTTTGCAAACGAAGCATGCAAAAGGGAATCACTACAAGCACAAAAAATTCATGGCAAGAGTTCTAGCCATCGACTATGGCGGGCGCCGAACAGGTATCGCCTCTACTGACCCCTTTCAAATGATTGCCTCGGCAGTAGGAACAGTTGATACACATGAAGTCATCGACTTTTTGAAAAAGTATTGCGCCAAAGAAGAGGTGGAAGCTTTTGTAGTGGGGCAGCCCATGCGCTTGGATGGAAGACTCTCTGATATAGAAACCGAAATCCTGGCCTTCATAGATAAATTGAAAAAGGAAATCCCCAATAAAACCATCCACCGCATCAATGAAACCTATACTTCCAAGATTTCTATGCAGGCCTTAATTGCTTCCGGAGTAAAGAAAAAAGACCGCCGAAATAAGCGCCTTTTGGATTCTGTGAGCGCTACCTTAATTTTGCAGGACTATTTAGCAACGAAATGATTCTTCCAATATACGCATACGGTGATCCAGTGCTTCGCAAGGAGGCTGAGGAAATCACTGCCGATTACCCTAAACTAAAAGAACTCATCGCCAATATGTGGGAAACCATGTATAGCAGTCATGGCGTGGGTCTTGCCGCGCCCCAAGTTGGTCTACCTATCCGGCTTTTTGTGATTGATGGATCTCCCTTTGCCGAAGATGAACCTTCCTTGGAAAACTTCAAAAAGGTCTTTATCAATGCCTATATCGTGGAAGAAAAAGGCGAAGAATGGGAATTTGAAGAAGGCTGTTTAAGCATTCCAGGCATCCGCGAAAAGGTAAAACGCGAAGGAACCATCACCGTAGAATACATGGATGAGAACTTCCAACTGATAGAAAAAACCTTTGATGGCCTCGCCGCCCGCGTAATCCAACATGAACATGATCATACAGATGGAATTCTCTTCGTGGATCATATCCATCAATTCCGACGCCGACTCATTACCAAAAAGCTGAATGATATCAGCAAAGGAAAAGTGGATGCGGATTATAAGATGAGGTTTCCTAAGAAAAGATAGATTAGACCATGGTCCATCAATACGCTCCCTTATACTTCCTCACAAACCACTCTACAGAAATAAATGCCAAGAGCAGCCAGAAAATCCAGGGCTGACGAATCAAGTCTTCAAGGGTAGAGCGCATATAGGAGACGGTGTGGATTTTCTCGTTGTCGGTGATTGACTTGGCGAGCTCATCCATAGAAGAAGGCATAAAACTTTGTCCGCCATTCTTTTCGGCCAATTGACGAAGTAGCAGGTAGTCGGCGCGGGTATTGATAGCCTCGAGTTCTAGGGGACTGACACTGAATAACCCTTCTGAGAAGAGCTGTTGTCCGCCATAATTCACGGAAGCGGTATAGCTATAGTCTCCTGGATTTAGGTAGCCAGCGTCGAGTGAATAAGCCGATTGGTCGCGGCCAAATTGGAAGGTATATTCTTTGCCTTCTGCATTTTTAATCTGCAGACTTATTTCTGGCTCGTTCACCAATTGATAGGAAGCATTATAAAGTTCCGCTTGGAATTGCAGACGTTCGTTTTCTTCGAAACGTCGTTTGATGGGCTTGGCCTTAAATGGTCGGGTATCCTTTTTTGCGGCTAAATATTGAACAATCTTTTGAAGGATTTCTTCACTGGCATCGTGCGTTTGATGCTGCTCAAAGTCATAGAGCCTCCAGCGCCAATAACCTTCTCCATAGATAACCCCAACTTTTTGTCCCTGCGACTCATGAAAAGCAATCAAGGGGTCGTTCGACTCAATGTTTCCGATTTTTTGGTAGAGGAAGATTTGGTTCTGGGCCAATTCCGCATATTTACCAAAAGGGCTAAACAAAGGAGGAAAACGTTTGAGGGCCAAAGCACTAGTCTCACTTGGTCGGAATAATTCGAAGTCTTTATTATAAACGGGCTGTGATTGATTCGCGGAACCTACACTACTTTGAACACTTAGTCCGCGGCTCCATCTATTCAGCTGTGCAAGTTGGGTCGATTCGCCAATAACGAACAAAACGGGAATGCCTTGTTTCTCGGCGGTCTCTAAAATATTTGTCCCCGGATATTTCAAAGAAGGTAGTTGATGGAGGATGAGCAAGTTGATCTCATTCCATTTAGGCTCCTTATAATTCTTAGCATACATCAGCTCCACCTCGTAATTCTCATTTGCACGAATGGCACTGGTCATGGCGCTGAGGTCAGGATGTGGCGCATGGGCGAGTAGGAGCACTTTATTCCGCGCATCAATCACTTCCATATAAATGGTCTTGCGGTTATTGCGCAATGAATGCTCTCCATCTACCGACTCAAGCGTAATATCATACCGCACCATACCGCTCTTTTCGGCTTTGAGCAGAACGGCTATCGATTGGGTCCACTGCTGGGCATCAATCGTTAAAGTTTTCTCAAATACCACCCGCTCACCCTGACGAACTACTAGTTTGGAGGATTGTCCTGATAAATCATGTGCGCGACAAAGCACCTGCAATGGAAACTGATTCCCGAGATAAGCCAAACGATTCTGACGAACCTCTTCCAAGATCAAATCACGATGTAGTGTTGTATCACCAAAGGCGACGGTATACAATGGGGCACTCGCGCGCCGGGTTTGATAAACTGGGTTGACTCCTTGATTATAGATGCCATCAGAAAAGAGTACGACGGCACCAAGATTTTGATTTTCGAATTGATTATCGATAAGCTGGAGGGCCTTGGAAAGGTTACTCGCTTCCTCGTTAAATTGGGGTGATTTTCCTTCATTAAGGTCATCGCCAGCCAGGTATATGCGCACTTCATGGTCATCGCCAAGACTTTTTTCCAGTTGATCGATACATTGACTGATTTCCGCCTCCAGTTGGGCGGAGTCTTTTTGCATGCGCATGGAAGAACTATTGTCGAGCAGCAAAGCCACAACTGGTTTTTCCAACTCGCGTACCTGGTTTTTAACCAAGGGCTCTAGCAGTAAAAGACTGAGTCCGAAAAGGAATAAAAAGCGCAAGGCTCCTAAGCCACGGCGTAACCAGAGACGGTCTTCTTCGCCAAAGACTTTTACTTTATATAGAAACCAAGCAGCAGCTGCGGAAAAGGCAACGCAGAGTATCAGGTACCAAGCAGGGTAAGTGAAAATGATTTCTATGGAGTGCATGAAGGCTGTCTGGAGCAAAAGTCATGCTTTTCTCTGAGAATTGCTGAGCAATCGGTTTTGGGTTTTAGGTTATGGGGTTAGAGCAATTTACTATGATTATTCGCAAACCCTTATTGCCCTAAACTGAAACCCCTCTTCTTGCTCGGTAAAAAAACTTTTCTCTCAGGCAACATTTTGCTATCTTGAGTTCTCTTATGGTTACTGAACAAGGAGCCAAACCACGTCTTGTTTTGATTTATGAGTGAAGAAGAACTGATCAACGGGTGCGTCCGAGAGGACAGAGCGAGTCAATACGCGCTCTATAAGACCTACGCCGGCAAAATGCTGGCAGTATGTCGGCGCTATGGCCGAACTGATCTAGAAGCGGAAGACATACTTCAAGAGGGATTTATTAAAGTGTTTGATAATGTCTCCAAGTTCAGGGGCAATGGTTCTTTTGAAGGATGGATTCGCCGCATTATGGTGAATACGGCATTGAAACTATACCGAAAAAGCAGTTTCAAGAATGAGGTGATTGGTATCGATGATGGATACGATATTCCTCAGGAAGCTACAGTACTGGAGAAAATATCTCAGGGTGAACTCATGAAAATGGTTCAGGGATTACCAGAAGGCTATGGTATCGTATTTAACCTTTATGCCATTGAGGGATATAGTCATGCAGAAATTGCAGACAACCTCGGTGTAAATGAAGGCACATCCAGATCTCAGTTGGCCAAAGCCAGAAAATGGTTACAAAAGAAAGTTATAGAATCACAAAACATTGAATATGAACGAAAATAGGCATCCATTAGATGATCTGTTCCGTGACGGACTCGACCAGCATTCTGTTGAGCCCCCCATGCACGTATGGGAAAGGATTGATCAGACTCGTACGCCTGTTTATAAGTTGATGAACAACTTTAAACAGCATTCGCGCTGGTACCTCTCGGTAGCAGCCGGCCTAGTCTTCATGAGCGCAGCGGCCGTGATGTTCTTATCTGATAAGCCAGACTTAGGTTTGGTGGAAGGCCAAGGAACAATCCCTGCAGTCAGCCAAACGGAGATTCGCATCGAAACACCAAGTGAGGAACAAAGTGTTCCAGCCTTGGCTATTCAAGAGGCAATTGAGGCGGAAACACCTGCCTCAAGTACCCCTACAGCAAGTTCGTCTACTTCGCCTAGCGCAGCAAGACCAACTGAAGCATATCCAGCTACTCCTGCTCCGCGCAAGAATGCAACGCAAACGGAACCGATTACTATTATTGAAGCTCCTGTTACAATAGAAAATGCCCAAGTAGAAGCGCCAATTGCACCTCTGGAAAAAGGGGAAGTGACAGAACAAACTACTGAAATAATTCAAGTGACAGAGGCACCAAGCACTACTCCAGAAGCAGTGGTTGCAGAAAATGAAGAAATACCAGAAATGGTAGAAGCAATAACGCCAAACGATCCTTCAGAGGCTCCAAAGAAAAACGAAAAGAAAGAATCCAAAACAATGATTCCGCTTGAGCCATCTCCATGGTCAATTGAATTCCTTGGCTCGTATGATTTTGTAAATCGCCGCATGCCTAATGCAAGCCCGGCTTACCAAGCAGCTAGAAAGCAAGACGAGAAAATGGCTTCGGCCTATACTTTCCAATTGCGCGCTCAATACCGATTAAACGCTGTATTCTCCTTACGCTCTGGAATCTCCTATAGCCGAATCAATGAAACCTTGAATCATACAGCTATTGAAAGCTATACAGAAATTACCGATCGCCAAGTAACGGGGTATATAGTAGATCCTATCAATGGCCCAACGCAGATAACCTATACGGTGAGAGATACCTTCAACCGTAGCTCTAGCTCACAGGTGAATTCCAACAATAGCTATACTTTTATTGATGTGCCTGTGCTTCTAAACTATACCCTCTATACTTCCAATAAATGGGCGGTGGGTATGTCTGGAGGACCAATATTTAACCTCGTGTTTCAACAAAAAGGACATATTCTTTCTCCAACACAAGGCGAGATCATTGACTTGAGCACATCAGCCAATCCGTTCCGCACCTATGCCGGAGTGAACTTGATGCTGAATGCCACTGCAAGCTATTCTTTGAACAAACATTTCGACCTCCTTTTTGAACCAGGAATGCGCTTCGGATTAAGCTCTTTGACGAATACTCCGACAGGAATTAATCAGAAGTATAATAGCCTCAATCTCTTCACAGGGATACGCTATAACTTTTAATACAATGAAAAATTTTAGGACTTTGCCCTGCTTTGGTTTAATTTGAAACAAATGAAACATAAAGCAGGGCTTTTTATTGGACTTTTATGGAGCTGCAGCCTCTTCGCTCAGCAACCAAGTGCTACCTTAGACCAAGGAAATGTGCGCTTTCATGTTCAAAATACAGGGGTGCTCTTTCAAGAAAATGGAGCTCCTGGTTTTGAAGTTCCAAAAGGCTCAGGGATTCATTCCATCCTCTCTTCATCCCTTTGGGTGGGAGGCCTCGACAGTGCAGGGAATATCCGGCTATCTATCGCTACCTACGATACCAGTGGCCGCGATTTTATCCCAGGTCCGCTCGATAAAACCACCGTACAGCCAGATGATAGCAGCTATTGGAATTATACCTGGAAGGTAGATTCTACTGAGATAGCCAATCATCAAACACTATATAACAATACGGGATATGTAGCACCTTGGGCCATTACCAATTGGCCGGGATCGAATAAGCGACCAGGAAATTATAACCAAGTGCTGGCTCCCTTTTTTGATATCAATACTAATACGATTTATGAACCTGAGCTAGGTGAAGTTCCCCATATATCTGGTACCGAAGCAGCTTACGTGATTTTTAATGATCAGCGTACGCATCAATTAAGTAGTGGCAATGGAATGGGCTTGGAAATCCTTTGCATGGTCTATACCGTCCCTGAATTACCAGAAGTGGTTTTTGCGAAATACCGCATCATCAATAGAAGTTCGAGGATTTATGATTCCGTCTATGCTGGAATTTTTACCGATTTTTTACTCGGCAACCCCATGGATAATTTTACTGGCAGCGACTCAGTGCGCAATAGCTACTTCTGCTATAATGCCTTGCCGCATGATTCCAATGGATATGAAGATATGCCGCCAGTGATGGGGGTTAAATTTCTTTCTGCCAAGATGAATAAATGCATTGGGTTTAGCTGGGATGAAAATGACCCGCAGGGATGGCCGCAAACGAATAACGACTACTATTCCTATCTAAAAGCACTATGGAAGGATGGCAGCGAAATGACGGACCCGAATTCTTTGCAAAAGTCTTACCTCTATGAAGGGGACCCTTGCACAGGAGCAGGATGGACCGAATACGGAAGTGCTGGAGTACTTCCGGGACGAAGAAATATGCTAGGAAGCTCTGGGCCATATAGCTTGAAGCAAGGGGAAGCGATCTTCTTAGACTTGGCCTATATTTTCACACAAAAGAAATCGAAAATCTCCGAGAATGTTTGTGCATTTAATACCGATGCCGATGCCGTGCAATCTTATTGGGATTCGAATTTATCGAGCCTCACTAGGGCCTCCGAAAAGAATAGTTTGAAGGTCTACCCGAACCCAAGTTCCGGAACTATTCATTGGGAATTACCCGCAGGTATAGAAACGGTAAGCATTCAGTTAGTGAATATGAAAGGCCAAGTGATTTCGATTGAGGAGCGTGATAATTCCTATAAAGCACAAAACCTACCAACAGGAATCTATCTCCTTCGAATAACCGACCTTCAAGGAAATCTCTACCAATCAAAAGTGGTCCTGACCAAATAGCCCTAATCCCTTCCTGCTCTACATCACCATTCCACCATCCACATGAATGGTCTGTCCGGTAATATAAGTCGACATATCAGAGCCCAGGAATACGCATGCATTTGCTACGTCCTCTGGTGTTCCTCCACGTTTTAATGGGATCGCATCTGTCCATTGTTTTAGGGTTGCATCATCGAGTTTTTCGGTCATTTCCGTTTGGATGAAACCTGGAGCAACTGAATTACAGCGAATGCTTCTAGAGCCTAGTTCCTTGGCAATAGATTTTGAAAATCCTATCATTCCCGCTTTCGATGCGGCATAATTGGCTTGCCCCGCATTGCCCATTACTCCTACAACGGAGGTCATATTAATGATAGAGCCAGAACGTTGTTTGAGGAAAGGTTTTATAATCGCTTTGGTCAAGTTGAAAGCGGATTTTAAGTTGGTTTCAATCACATCATCCCATTGCTCTTCGCTCATTCGCATCATCAATGTGTCACGGGTAATCCCTGCATTATTGATGAGTATATCGATTTGTCCGAAATCAGCGAGTACGGCATTGACCAATTCTTCGGCCTCCACAAATTTGGCGGCATTGGACTTATATCCTTTGGCTTTGATGCCGTAGCTTGATTGGAGTTCTTGCTCCAAAGCACGGGCTTTTTCTTCTGAAGAGGCAAAAGAGAAGGCAACATTTGCGCCTTCACTGGCATACTTTTCAGCGATGCCTTTTCCGATTCCACGGGTGGCACCAGTAATCAGAGCGACTTTATTTTCCAGCATTTTCATCCTGACAAATATAAAAATTGGATTCGGGTTATAGGTATCCCTTTTCGCATTACTTGACTTTTCGTATGCGCACAAGCAATTGCCGCTTTTCATAGGAAGTCCATACAGCCACAAAACCATCGCCGTAATAGTCGAGGTCGATATAGTCGCCGAAGAAGATTTTATCGCCGGGTTTTTTGAAGGATTTCGAAAGATGCTTGCGCTCTGGAACATACATGCTAGTGAGGGTAAACAAGTCGACGCGTAATTTTCTTCTGCCTATGGATTGATAGTAGACAACGCCAACTTGCCCAGTTCGTGGGTTCAAAACGATATTTGGAAAAAATGCGTCTCCATGCGCTTCTTTGCTTACTTGGTAGCTGGTCCATACTTCCATATCATGGGTAGTGCCTAATAGGTGCACTTGAGCATGTTCGCCCGGTTTGCGGTCGGCATAACAGATCCAGAGTTCTCCTGTAAGGGCGTTGCAGGCTATAAATGGCATTCCATTACTACGGTAGATTTTCGGGATGTCCAAGGTCCAGCCTTCATAAAGAGTGGAGATGGCTTTGTCTACCCCGAAGGTTTTTCCTCCATCATAGGATATATCCATCCATATAAAACCCTTACCTGCCCATACGATATAAATTTCGCCATTCGGACCGGTAGCCACAGTAGCTCCTTCCAAAGTGCCATCATCATCCTTGCAATCTCCCTCACCATCCGATACAATCACTGGAGCTAAAAAGCTTTGACCCCGATCTTCAGAACGCGCAAAGCGGATGCGTGAATGACAATTGGTGTCGTTTGATCCATATACGTCAAATTCGGTCCAGCTCAGGTAGATATTTCCATAATGCGGACTCGTTTTCAGCATGTCGCCAGCCAGCCATTCTTTGTCCTGCATTTTGCCGCCATTGAAGCCCACACCCACCCCGTCATTCCATGTTTTGCCTCCATCTAGAGAACGTTGAATTACCATGCGGTCGAAATAATTTGGCCGTTCTTTCTTGGGTGTTTTGCTTAGATGGGCATGATAAAAAATTCCCGCATCATCGCAAAAAATGGAAGGATCGCCATATACACCAAGGCTGCTTGTTTGGGTTTGTTCGGACCAATTTGCTCCACTGTCGGAACTGATATAGAGGTTGGTGGTATTGCTGCTGCAAACCATGCGCGCTTCATTTTGATGATCCACGGCAATGCTCACCTCATTCGGCTTATTCTTAGATTGGCTGATTACCTGTGATAGCGCGGATATGGAAAAAAGCCATAACATAGTCGATAAAAAAACAAGGCGAGGATAACGCATTTATGATTATTTTATTGTTAACTTTATACCTGTAAAGATATCAAGCTTTATACTGTCAAACCAAACCAAACCAAACCAAAACACGCAGAAAAGCCCGCATGCCCACACATGTTGGGCTTTTTTATTTTAGCGCGCGCCCTTTGAGAGAATCTGCGCATCTTTGTAGCATGCGCGAGAACGACGAAGAAAGCTTTAACGATACCGAAGACCAGGAATTATTCGAACACTATCGCATTAAGGTTGATCCGGGTCAAGGCTTATTGCGTATCGATAAGTTTCTGATGCTGCGTATTGAGAATGCAAGCCGCACGAAGATTCAAAGCGCGGCACTAGAAAACTGCATTTTGGTGAATGACAAGCCTGTTAAGGCGAGCTATAAAGTCAAGCCAGATGATATTATCTCTGTTGTTCTTCCAAATCCACCACGCGATACCACCGTATATCCCGAAGACATTCCTTTGGATATTGTGTATGAAGATGAGGATATTTTGATTGTGAATAAAGCGCCGGGTATGGTTGTTCATCCGGGCTTTAATAACTATACAGGAACTTTGGTGAATGCCTTGGTCCACCATTTCGATCATTTACCGATTACACAAAATGGCGATCAACGCCCAGGTTTGGTGCATCGCATCGACAAAGAAACATCGGGATTATTGGTAATCAGTAAAACCGAGCAGGCTATGACGCATTTGGCCAAGCAGTTTTATGACCACAGCATCGAACGTACTTACCAAGCTTTGGTTTGGGGAGATTTTGAAGAGGAGGAAGGAACCATTGAAGGGAATCTTGACCGTAATCCGCAAAACCGTTTGCAGATGATGGTTTTCTTAGACCCTGAAAAAGGCAAACATGCTATCACGCATTATAAGGTCATTGAGCGCTTCCATTATGCCACACTTATCGAATGCCGCCTAGAAACGGGCAGAACGCATCAGATACGCGCGCACATGCGTTATAAAGGGCATCCTATCTTTAATGACAAGACCTATGGCGGTGACCAAATCCTTAAAGGCACCCAATTGCCGAAGTTCAAGCAGTTTATCATGAACTTATTTGAAGTGCTTCCACGCCAGGCGCTTCATGCAAAATCTTTAGGGTTTATTCATCCACGTACAGGGGAGAAGATGTTCTTTGAATCTCCGCTTCCTGCCGACTTTCAAGCATGTGTTAATAAATGGCGCAGTACTTCCGTGGCTTGGGAAAGAATGAAAAACTAATGCTGCTCAGCCAAGAATTCAGCAATACGTTCTTGGCATTTCCCTTCTTCTTCGATCATACCCATATGGGCTGTTTGATCTAATTGCAACAGATGGGCCTTTTTGCAAGCTTTGGCAAATTCTTTCTGCGCCTTTATTGGGAGTATGGAATCGTATAGGCCACTCAGAAATAGGACAGGCATCTCTGCCGCGTACAGGGTGTTCCGGTGATCCGAACGTTTTGCCATAGCTGCTAATGAGGCTTTGAGTCCATCGGCCGATTGATTTTCGGCGATGGCCACTGCTTTCATCATACGCACTTCATCAAAATCAGCGTGAAAGAGGGCCGGAACAATTTGTTGCACGAGCATTTTTGGTCCGTATTTATCGATAAAACTTTGCTGGCGGTAGCGGTTATTTCTGCGCTCATCATTATCAGGCAAAGGACTTGAGTGGAAGGAAACAAAGCTTCGCATGCGCTGTGGCTGTTGAGCGAGCAATTCCAATGCAATATAGCCACCCATTGAATGGCCAATGATATGGCACTCATCTATCCCTAGCATATTCAAAGTATCCCAACATGCTTTTGCCCACTCACTAAGGGAAGGCGCAAGTAGCGGGCTTTTCCCGCATCCTGGAAGGTCAATGCAAATTACCCTGTATTCCTCGGTGAAAGGGCCAATGAAAGAGTGCCAGAGTGTAAGGTCTGAGCAAAAGCCATGGAGAAATACCAGCGCCTCCCCTTCACCTTGATCCGAATAGTTTAACATAGCGACAAGGTAAAAAAAAAGCCGACTCATTGAATCGGCTTTTTTGTGTTAGAAGTGAATTTCTAGCTAAAAGAATTTATAACGGTAGTCTTTCATATCGGCCATTTTCTTCAAGGCTTCGAAAGCACGTCCAGCAACTTCGCCCGATGATTGTTCAATCATACGTTGACGTTCTGCCATGAGGTCACCCGTAAATTCGTTTTCTTGGCGGCTGTTTACTATAAACACATAAACCCCGTTGGACGTTTCAATTGGTCCTAAAATTTTGTTGGTCTCTGCGCCCATAATGGCTCCAACCAAGGCTGGGTCATTTCCTACGAATGGGAGGTTGGGGTTAGCGAATACCGTGTTTGGTGCATCGTTTACAATAGCTCCTAAGTTCAGAGCAACTTGTTGAATGCTTTTGTTCCCATCAAGCGCACTCTGAATACGTTTTTTCAGAATTTCGGCTTTTTTAGCAATGCGGGTATCATTTTCTAAACGAATGCGGACAGACTGGAATTCAGCAAGGCCCTCTTCTTTGATATCCACCAATTGCGCCACTACATATTTGTTGTCAATGGCAATAACCTCAGAAACGTTACCCAATTCAGTTTCGTTTTTGAATGCCCAACGAACGATATCACGTGCATTTTCCATGTTAGGAAGAGAAGTCTCTCCTTCCTTTAGGTCGTCAGTGATACGTTTGATATAGCCAGCTGCTTCTGCATTTTCTGAGAATAGGTCTCCCTCTCTGCTTGCTGCTGCAAACTTGTATACTTCGTTGTATACTTCGTTTTCAGTATCGCTGCTATAGGTAACGCTGCGACCTACTTCGCCAATCATGGCCGTACGGTACGTCTTAGCTCCGGTAACTTTCAATATATGAACACCACCCGTTCCACGAACCACGATAATGGCTCCTTCAGGCGTATTATAAAGGCTTCTTTCTACCGCTTCTTGCAAAGCACCAGCACCTTGTTTCATCCACCCAAGGTCGCCGCCTTTAGAAGCAGTACGGTAGTCTTGGCTAGAATCTTTCGCCATTTGTGTGAAGTCGGCACCATTTCGTAGCGCATTGGCGATAGCATTGGCACGTGTAAGCGCATAGAGCGAATCTTCTTTTTCATACCCCCCTTTTGGTTTGATTAAGATTTGGCTCGCTTTGATATAAGGAAGACTATCGTCTTGGAATTTCAAGACTTTATAGATCGCATAGGTGCCACCATCATAATGGGGACCTACTACATCGCCTTCATTTGCGCTAAATATTTCATTCTCAATACCTTCTGGGTACGAACCGCGGCTTTTCAGTGTAGTATCAAATCCTCTATCGCTATTGTTTGATAGGAAGATAGTATCGTTGGTAGATTTCGCGAGGGCTGGTTTTTTAGCCATTACCCATTTCAAGGCTTTTGCAGAATCTTCCAAAGAAGGGATAATGTCAAACGTTACGTATTCAATACGGCGAGAAGCCTTTTGTTGGTATTCTAATTTGTGTGCATTTAAGTACGCACGCATCTCTTCTTCGTCAACAGCTACTGAGTCATCCACGATGCTGTTGAAGTTAAAGCCAACAATCTGTGCATCTGCACTTACCATGTTTGATTCCATCTCAGTCTTTACTTCAAGCGAGGTTTTGTAAACCGCTTTGCTGACAAGAGTATTGTATTTACGTTGAATAAGCTGTGGTCTGAGGTTGTTTTTTTCGAAATCGACCCATTGTCTTTTTGCGTCACCGCTTGGGTCTTGGTCGAGTTGTTTCAAGTAGCTCACCACCAATGCGGGGTCAAATTGCTGCGTTGTTTGGTTTTTAAACGCCGCCGCATCACGAATTTGAGGGAAATCTACTGGGTTAGTCACGGTAGCGAAAATTTCTTCGCCGGTAACTATCAATCCCAATTCTTCGTATTGGTCATCGATCACTAAGGTTTGGAAATAGTCATTCCATACCTGCTCACGAATCATGTTTTGTGTAAACTCGTTAACCGGTTGGCCTTGTTGCTCAAGATTAGCTGCGATTCGTTGCGATTTCTCAGAGAAGTCCTGATAAGTGATGCTTTGTCCATCAATTACTCCAACGGTATTATCATTGGAACGAAATAAACTCGAGTTGCTGCTAATTGCATCGGAAACTAAAAAGGAGAGCAACGCAAACCCAATAATTAATATTAAAAGCCCGGTACGCTGTCTGATTTTTTCAATAACTGCCATAATTCACTTTTTCAAAAAGTTCCGCAAAATAAGGTTTTTTGGACGGAAACAAGGTGGAAAATACTATCCGATTACAAGAATGTCGAAAATAGATTCGATGAGCACCGTTTAATGGCCCAATTTTTTGGCAAGGAGGGAATTTAATGGCCCAAAACCTTGTCGAAAATAGCTGGGATAAGGCGAATTCTGAGCACCGAATTTTTGGAAGAATGTAGCCACTCCCGGAATCTCGGAACCTTCAAAGTCGAGGGTATAGCCTTGTCCAGCATATTTTTTTATGATATGATTTAATATCCGAGCCATTCCTTGGTATTCGCGACCCATTTCATCGGAGGCTCCAAAAAGGTAATAGAGTCTTTGTTTATCATGAAGAATCAATGCCACAGAGCAAAGATGGTTCACAGGAGAATACATTCCCACACTATCCAATACGCCTTTTTGGGTGGCAATTTGAATAAGTCGTTCCAACTTCTCTTTGGAGCGCGTTGAAATGCCCATCTCCTTTTCCTTGTTTTGATACTCAAGTAAATCCATAATAGAAGCCACATCGATACCTTCCAATAGACTGCAGCTGCTCCTTTCCGATTTCTTGATGCCACGAATCAGTGACTTTTCATATCGGTCCACTAGTCCTTGGTGATCAGGCATGAGGTCGAGCACATAATTTGCCTTGGCTCTTTCGGCTGATTCTATCCGGTTATGGTAGTTTAGATTGAGCGATACCCAACGGAATTCTTTCGGGATTTCTGTTAAGAATTTGTTAACCAAGTCAGCAGAAAGAGCCTCCTGACTAAAGACCCCAAGTTGCTGACAAAAAGGGGGCTGCAATGCGAGTTTGATGCCTAATTTTTTAGTAAATGGAAGAGGCATCACCGCGGAATAATCATCCAGAATCAGAGCGTCCCAATCGTCGCATACCAAATCCAAATACCAAGAGTAGGCATAGAGCAAGGAGGGGGAAGATGCATGGATGCAGGCGTCCCATTTTTTGCTATTGATGTCTTCATTTTTTAGGTAGTGGATCATGCTTTTACTTGGCCATTTTTAACATCGTCTCGTATACATTCCTCCAGCCTTCCCAATTATCGAAGTCGCTTAATGATTCGTTATGGAAGACCGATATAAAGAGTCCTTTGCGTTTTCTCACGCCATCCATCAATTTGGCAATGCGTTCAATGGCTTCCTCCGGGCTCAATTTTAAAAAGCGATTCAAGGCCACATCCATCACGGCAAAGGGATAGAGGAGCAGCTCCGTTTTTTCGTCTTTCACCAAATCATAAAAAGGAAAAACGGAACAAATACTCGCTCGAAAGCCAGGCACTTCGGAGTATCCCATAGAATGGTCGCGCTTGATGGAATGTGCCATCAATACCTTATAGGTTTCGCGTACTTCCAGCTTTAAAAAGTGCTGGCGACTGCTTTCTATACGTTGAATGGTAATGCTCTCCAGTCGGTCGATTTCTTCTTTAACCTTCTTTTTCACCTTATTTGAATGATAGGATGGATGGATGCCCACCTCATGTTTTTCCGCCAAGTTTTGAACTAGTTCGGTGAAGGTTTCATTGTCCCAATCGATATTCTTATCGTATTTGCCATGGTCGGCAAGCAGGATAAAATAAAGGACTTCAATATTTAGGCGTTTATGAAGTTCTTCCTGGTAATCGAAATTATCAAAAGGATCGTTTTCCCGATCGGTTAGCACATTGATGCGTTTTTCGATTTTCTTCAGGTCGAGCTTTAGAAATTCACGGGTAAATCCACCCAAGTTGCGCCAAATACCTTTGTGTTTATAGCTATAGGCCATGTCCACATCAATGCTGCTGATATAGCGGAACTCATTATGCTGAAAGGCGTAGTCGGGATAATCTTTCGACAATAGCTCTACCAATAGGGCGGCCCACTCATTGACCAAGGGGGTTTCTAAAAATCCTGATTGATAGGCAAGGCTTTCTTTGGCGGGGAAACGACCGTGCTCATCGGAGTCGTAATCGAGGTATTCTTCGTAGCGACTCACCAAGTAGAAGGTGGCAGCAAAAAGATCGAAGGGGCAATCACCTTTTTTGTCGGTTTGTAAAAAGGCAGGAACTCCATCCCAATCGCGCACTTTAATTTTTACAGGACGGATTGTATTTTCGAAGAGCAAATCATGCGGAACAATCCGTAAACTTTTCTTGTAATCACGCTCGCTGTAATTGATTCGTGGCAGGTCAATTTTTTTAAACTTTTCCCAGTCGGTGATTAGCTTAAACTCTAGTCCGAGACATCGTTTAAAGATCACTTCTAAGGTATATTGCAACCTTGGGTTTTTGTTCTCTGAGTAGATCGTGATCATGTCTGAACGAAATCGCTTAGTTTCGCAGGGATTCTAAATTTCTTCAAATTAAGGTAAAATTAACATGAAAGTTGCGCTGATTACAGGGGTTACTGGACAAGATGGGGCATATTTGGCTGAATTTTTATTGAATAAAGGCTATGTGGTGCATGGTATTAAGCGAAGAAGCTCCCTATTAAATACCGACCGCATCGACCATTTATACCAAGATCCGCATGAGCGAAATCTCCGCTTTCACCTGCATTATGGTGACATGACGGACTCCACCAACCTCATCCGTATCATCCAAGAAACACAGCCCGATGAAATCTATAACCTCGCGGCCCAATCGCATGTAAAAGTGTCTTTTGAAACCCCTGAATACACCGCTAATGCCGATGGTATTGGGGTTCTCAGGGTTTTAGAAGCTATTCGTATTTTAGGGATGGAGAAAAAAACACGCTTTTACCAAGCTTCTACTTCTGAATTATATGGACTAGTGCAAGAAGTTCCTCAAAGTGAAAAAACAGCGTTCTATCCACGCTCTCCGTATGCAGTAGCGAAATTATATGGCTATTGGATTACCGTAAACTACCGCGAAGCCTATGGCATGTTCGCAAGCAATGGAATCTTATTTAATCATGAGTCGCCCATTCGTGGAGAAACTTTCGTGACACGGAAAATCACCCGTGCTACAGCGCGTATTGTTCTCGGTCAGCAAGAAACAATGTTCTTAGGGAATATGGATGCTCAGCGCGATTGGGGACATGCTAAGGATTATGTTGAGGCCATGTGGAAGATTTTGCAGCACGATACGCCAGAAGATTTTGTGGTAGCAACAGGAATTACCACCACTGTGCGTGATTTTGTAAAACTCAGTTTTGCAGAAGTCGGTATTGCCCTTGAATTTACTGGAAAAGCGGAAGAAGAGATTGGAAGAATCAGCGCCATTGATGAGGCGAAAGCTAAAGCCTTTGGGGTGGATTCGTCGCAGATAAAAATCGGACAAATAGTGGTTCGTGTGGACCCTGCATATTACCGTCCAACTGAAGTAGAGCTCTTAATTGGAGATGGAACGAAGGCCCAAGAATTATTGAACTGGACCCCTAAATACACTTTACAAGCCCTTGTTCAAGACATGATGGAGAGTGATTTCAAAGCCATGCAAAAGGAACAATACTTGAAGGATGGTGGTTTTAACACCATGAACTATTTCGAGTAAGCAATCCATGGAAAAAGCAGCACTTATCTATATTGCAGGACATCGCGGGATGGTCGGTTCGGCCCTTATGCGTAAACTGGAAAAGGAAGGGTTTACAAACATCATTACCCGTACTTCCAAAGAACTCGATCTCCGCGACCAAGCCGCAGTGGCCACTTTTTTTGAGGCAGAAAAGCCCGAATACGTTTTTCTTGCTGCCGCCAAGGTGGGAGGAATTGTGGCGAATAATACCTATCGCGCTGAATTTTTGTATGATAATTTGATGATTGAAAGCAATATCATCCATCAAAGTCATAAGCAGGGTGTGAAGAAATTGATGTTTTTTGGCTCATCCTGCATCTATCCTAAAATGGCCCCTCAGCCTTTGAAAGAGGAGTCTTTACTGACCGGTTTATTGGAACCCACGAACGAGCCTTATGCCATAGCCAAGATTGCCGGCATCAAGCTCTGCGAATCGTACCGCGACCAATATGGAGATAATTTCATTGCAGTAATGCCAACCAATTTATACGGGTATAAAGACAATTATCACCCTGAAAATTCGCATGTGCTTCCAGCCTTAATTCGTAAGTTTCATGAGGCCAAAGAGCAAGATTCAGCGTTTGTAGAAATTTGGGGCACCGGTTCGCCATTGCGTGAGTTCATGTTTGCGGATGATTTAGCTGATGCCTGCTTTCTATTGATGAAGAAATATGATGAAAAGCTTTTTGTGAACGTAGGAGTGGGTCATGATATTTCTATTAAAGACTTGGCTCTTTTGGTGAAGAAGGTTATTGGCTATGATGGGGAATTACGTTTCAATACGGATAAACCGGATGGCACTCCAAGGAAGTTGCTGGATGTTTCTACGCTTACTAAGCTCGGCTTTAAGCCCAAAGTTGAGTTAGAAGAAGGGATTGGGCTGGCGTACCAGGATTTTATGGGGAGGTAAGCAGAGAGTGGATGAGGGGAAATATACCGTTCACTGAGCGGCCAAATGAAATTGCCGGGCTTGCTGAAAATTTAGGGCCAGTCGAAGTGATTGGGGCAGGGGGAGGATTCATGTCCAAAAGACAAATCATAGTCCGAGCAACCACCTTGCCTATACCCCGATGCGTCACTACCGTGTGAACACCCAGCGCCTATGCCTTGGTTTATTTAATATCTTGTGAATCCACTTTTGAAATCGTACTCATTTCTCGTTTTCAGATTCAGTTTAAAATGAAAGTAACAGCCTTCGCTGTCAAGTGAATCAACTACCTCTTTAGTCCAATCCTTTTTGTTGTTCCAGCAAAAACAATTTATCCAAACCTCTTTCTCTCCTGAATCATTGAGAACAGCAACATATTGTCGCTTAAAATCATGTGCCTTTAACGAACTTCCTTCGTGGGTATGATTCATCATAATATAAATTTTGTCCCCTACTACAGCGTTAATTGCATCGAGGTCAGTATAATACAATTCTGTATTTGCCGAATTGTAGCCAAGTAAAGGAAAAATATTAGAATAGGGTAGAATGATATAATCTTTAGTCATATATGATTTACGAAAGTCATCAATTCGAAACTGGAAGGCGAAAAAGGCCGATGTCCGAAACACTTCATTCTTTTCCCCAATTTCGTCGGCATGTACACAGACCCCATGCCGAAAAAAGAGCCTGGAATACATGATTGTATCTTTTCCTGCAATCTGGCTATTTTCGCAGTAGATTACAGAATCATTGTCGGTATAAAAAATTGCGGTGAAGGCAGTGTCATTCAAGTAGTTGTATAGTTCGTATTTTAGAAGTCGCTCGTTTTTGGAATAAAGGATCTCCACTATGGAGTCAAATTTCTCAAACCTTCTATGTTTTTTAACTACAGTTAGGCTTGTATCATCATCAATCGCCTGAATTATTAACCTAATATCCTGCACATCCTCCTGAGGCGTACTTGAACAAGCGATCAAAAAACCACATAGGATGCAAAAAAAGCCGAGAACTTTTCCGGATTTCATTCGCAAAAGATAAAAAATTCTTCCCAAATTATCACACAATGAGACTGGCTATATGACTGTTCAATGCACCAAACCCCTTCCCCAGAACCCAAGCCTCACACGCCCATTGAGGGCTACTTTTTTTCGTGTCGGTGGAATGTCCCGCTTGGTCTTTGCTCTTCGCTCTTCGTGTCCTTTGTGCCCTTTGTGTTAAAAAAAGAATCTCCAGTCTAATCCTTTTAAACCTTCACACCGCATGCTGCTCATACCAGCCGTCAGTTCTCGACAAGCTCGAACTGACTAATACAAACCTCGCAAACTCGAAATCTCCTAACAAACGGTGTAAATATCAATGGCCGTATTTTCGAGAACAGGGTTAAACGCGGAGTGAGTCAAAACTACCGATTCTCGACAAGCTCGAACTGACTGCAGACACTCTCAACCTCGACTAAACAGCGGTACTCAAATACTCCGTCTTCAAAAGCGGGCAAATTTTATAGCGCTCATCCCGCGTATCTTGAAACATAGCATCCAAGACCTCAAAAACATCTTGAATTCCAATCTTTTTTACCCATTCAAAAGGACCATACGGATAGGCGGTTCCCAGTTTCATTCCAGTGTCAATATCTTGCTTGCCAGCGGTCCCTTCTTGGATCGTATAGTAGGCTTCATTGATAACCATAAAGAGTATGCGAGGAGTAACAAGGCCAACACGGTCTTGCACCCATTCAGGAGTGAGGCCGAGAGAATGGCATAATGCGTTTCCCGCTTCTTTCTGTGATTCGAAGGCCAGGCTCATTTCACTTTTCTCGCGATTGATAAAGCTGGCGAGGGCATTGATGCCGTATACATTCTTCTTCGCATTGATTCCAAAATGAGCCAAAACACCAAGGAGCTGAACTTTAACACAAGAGAGAAGGAGTGGCGTTGGAAGCGGTCCGTAGGCAAGGATGCGGTCGGGATGGTTATCGAAATCGAGGTCTACAATCACATCTGCTTCCGGTATTTCGCGACCGAAATCAAATTCAATTATATTGCAGCCAGATGCGACTTTCGACTTCCATTCTTCTTTTCTATTTGACGGGCCAGTTAATGCTATGTTCATGCGGAAACGAATCAGTTGAGAAGCGCAAAAATAAACAACCCGAGCATACCCCCATGGAAAAAAGAATCATTATAACGCCAAATGCCCCCGCACCAATTGGTCCTTATAGCCAAGCCGTCCTTGTTAATGGCACCCTTTATTGCAGCGGACAAATAGCCATTAACCCCGCTACCGGTGAACTCGTTCAAGAAAATATCCAAGCAGAAGCCAAACAGGTTATGGCCAATATTCAGGCTGTTTTAAAGGAGGCGAATATGGATTTTGGTCACATTGTTAAAACGAGCATCTTTCTCTCGGATATGGCCTTGTTTACTGAGGTGAATGAAGTCTATGCGACCTATTTTACGTCAGATTTTCCCGCCCGTGAAACAGTGGCTGTAAAGACCTTGCCGAAAAATGTGAATGTGGAAATTAGTGTGATTGCAGTGAAATGAACCAAGGACGAAAAGGCGAAAACTGAACACGTGTACCTTGGCCTAACCCTTCAGCTATGGCGGACAGGGAAGCCGGAACAGTGAAAACTGAAAACGGAACACTGAATACTCCCAAATCCCATTATATTTGCGGACTTTTTAAAATTTAGTTATGATCATAGGAGTTCCAAGAGAGATCAAAAATAACGAAAACCGCGTGGCCTTAACGCCTGCTGGTGTTCAGGAGTTCGTAAAACACGGACATACCGTTTATGTGCAATCAACTGCAGGCTTAGGAAGTGGTTTTTCTGATGAAGATTATACCCTTGCTGGCGCTGAGATTCTTCCCTCGATCGAAGAAACCTATGCGATTGCTGAAATGATTATCAAAGTAAAAGAGCCAATTGAGCCAGAATATGCTTTGATTAAAAAAGACCAATTGCTCTTTACCTATTTCCACTTTGCTTCGTATGAGCCATTGACCCACGCCATGATCAAAACAGGTGCGGTTTGTTTGGCCTATGAAACAGTGGAGAAGCCAGATCGTTCTTTACCTTTGCTCGTTCCAATGAGTGAAGTTGCTGGTAGAATGTCTATCCAACAAGGAGCTAAATACCTCGAGAAACCAATGGGTGGCCGTGGAATCCTTCTAGGAGGAGTACCAGGGGTAAAACCTGCTCAAGTAATTGTATTGGGTGGTGGTGTTGTAGGAACGCAAGCAGCGAAAATGGCTGCCGGTTTAGGTGCTGACGTAACCATTATGGACGTATCTCTTCCCCGTTTGCGCGTATTGGATGATATCATGCCAGCCAATATCAGAACGGAATATAGCAACGAATACAATATCCGCGAAGCCATCAAAACGGCCGACTTGGTTATTGGGGGTGTATTGATTCCAGGAGCGAAAGCCCCAAAATTGATTACCAAAGACATGTTGCCAAGCATGAAAAAAGGTTCAGTAATTTGCGATGTAGCCATCGACCAGGGTGGGTGTTTCGAAACTTCTCGTCCAACTACTCACGCAGAACCTATTTATGTAATTGATGATGTGATTCATTATTGCGTAGCAAATATGCCCGGAGCGGTCCCTTATACTTCTACCTTGGCCCTAACCAACGCAACCCTTCCTTACGCCCTTCAATTGGCATCCAAAGGATGGAAAAAAGCCTGCAAAGAAAACAACGAATTGAAACTCGGATTAAACGTAGTAGGCGGTAAAGTCGTTTATAAAGGCGTTTCTGAAGCCTTCAACTTGCCTTATACCCCTGTCGAAGAGGTATTAGGATAAGTCATCGTATTTTTTTTTTTTTTGACCCCGGTTCTGCGAAGATCCGGGGTTTTTACTTGGGTTTAGGCTTAGGTTTAGGCTTAGGTTTAGGCTGAGGCTTAGGCTGAGGTTTTTGTCTAGCAGTCTAACCATCTAACTGTCTAACCATCTAATCATTTAAAAGTATTTATCTTTGCCCCATGAAGAAAGTCGCGGTAATTGGAGCGGGAACAATGGGGAGTGGAATTGCTGAGCAATACACCAAACAACGCACTGATTGTTGTCTTCACAAATAAATTGAATCAATGAATTTGACCTTTTCTCTGCTGAATATAGGTCTTGCTTTCAATAATGACAAGATGTTCGGGTTACCTAAGCTAATCAGAAGGAGTTTCTTCCGACTTACCAAAAATTAGAAGTTTTACCTAAATTGGAACTGTGAAGTTTAATCTTGGAATTAGCCTTTGGGTTCTCATCCCTCGCAATGTGTGTACTTTTTGTTTTTTCGACGCTTGCCAAGTCCTTCGCCGTATATTCGAGTTCACGCCCTTGACTTTTTTTAGGACCTACCATAACGCTTAAAATGACATGAAAAGGATAAAGCACATAGTCCTGTTAGTGGTCTTCCTGATGTCGGCAATTACAAGCTGGTCTCAGGATTGGAAACGCACCCAAAACTGGTACTTCGGCGATAGCGCAGGGCTTTCTTTTGCAACTGATCCACCCACTGTTTTAACAGACGGCCAGATGTATGCTTTGGAAGGTTGTGCGACTATTAGCGATACAGCAGGGAATCTGTTGTTTTATACCAACGGACTAACTGTTTGGAATAAAAACCATGAGGTAATGGAAAATGGAACGGGTTTGCAAGGATATGAATCTTCTGCGCAGCCTGCCATTATTGTACCACAGCCTGGCAATGATAGTATCTACTATATTTTCACCACAGGTGGAGATGCCATTTTTACATTTGAACTCAGATATTCAATAGTTAATATAATTAACGGGTTAGGGAAGGTTGTAAGTAAAAATATCCTACTTATGATAAACCCAACCGAAAAACTGGCAGCCACACATCACGCCAATGGGTGTGATGTGTGGGTAGCCACACATGCGAGAGACAATAACTATTTGTATTCTTTTTTAGTAACTGAACGCGGGGTGGTTCATTGCCCTGTGATCTCCAGGGTAGGTTCTGTGATGACGGGTGGAGCAAACCAAACCCAAATGCAGTTTTCCTATTCGGGGAAATTGGCCTGCGTGTCGTATTATTCAGATAAATTTTGCGAATTACTACGATTTAATGACCGTACTGGAAAATTTTCGAATCCGGCAAAAATCAGAACCAAAGGGGCATTCCCCGTTGGAATTTGTTTCTCTCCCAAAGAAGACAGGCTATACATAGCTGAAAAGTGGACATCATTTGTACAATACGATATTAGCCTGTTGGATGAGTTGGCTATCAACAACTCCCGTAAAGTATTCTATTCTCATTTTTCAATTGGAAATGATTTCAGAGCTATTGAAGAAAAAATACACTACGGTTTGCCTGGGAATGACTATTTAGGGTATTTCATTCCTTCACAATATCCCGATTCGCTGCCTAATCTGTATGATTCTGCAATAAACATTTCACCAGGGAAAACTACGTATGGTTCACCCAATTTTATTTCTTCTTACTTTTACCAACCATCTCTTGATATTACTTATCATTCATACTGCCAGGGCGATTCTGTTGTTTTTAAAGCGAGAGCTTCGAGCAGTCTTGTTTCTCCGTTTTGGCAAGTTTATAGACAAGGTAACTTGCTTCATGCAGCCAGTAGTCAGGATTTAAGTTACTTTTTCCCCGATACAGGAACCTACTTCGTGCAACTCATCGAACAATCCGATACAATAGGAAAGGAAGTATTTATCGAACCGCATTTAGAATTAGGCAGCGACACCTTGATCTGCAATATCAGCCAACTTAACCTCACCCTCCCTGACAATATCCGCTGTATCCAATGGCAAGACGGTTCAGATACAAATGAATACGAAGTTACAGAAAGTGGAACCTATTATGTGAGCGGCTACAATAACCGGGGTTGTTTGCTTTCTGATACCATCCGTATTAAGATGGGGAATATTCTGGCACCCATTATAAGCCGAAGTGGCGATTCTCTTTATACAGATACAGGAAGCTATATATACAAGTGGTACCATAACGGGACCGCTACAGGCGGCAATTATCCTAATATCCACGTTAAACAGACTGGTAATTATCAAGTCGAGATCACGGATTCTTTGGGCTGCACGGCTACTTCCAGTCCTTTTTCAGTCACCGTGCTATCCTTCAAATTAGCGGAAAATACACAGGTGCGGCTTTTTCCAAACCCAATCAGGGAAGGTCAGCTAATAACCATTGATGCGGATGAAGAACTGGAAAACATCGTCATTTATGACGTACACGGAAAAATAGTTTACCAAAAATCAGAAATAGGTTCATATACAACAGAAATACACATGCCACAACGGGGGATTTTTTTCATACACATAAACCAAACAATAAAAGCGAAAATAATCATTCACTAAACCCCATATCAATGAAAACACTTCAGTACTTAGTATGGGTGCTACTTTTTGCAGCACCCTGGCGGAGCCTTGCCCAAACGTATCACTGTAATTTTGATTCGTTATGGCAAGTTGACGCCCAAAAGGATTCCCTGTATGAATGGAAACACAAAGCCCATGTGGCACGTATCAATGATTTCAGGCAAACAGTTCAGTGGTCGCACAACAAAATTCAAATTGGAACACCACCCAGCGGATTGTCGGGTGGAACGGGCTGTGCCAACGCTCTCTTTGTCATTCCTGTGGCCTTTCATGTGGTGTACGACCCCAATAATCCAACAAGCAACTTGGCCGACAGCCTGATTGAAAAACAGTTGAACATACTCAACTTGGCTTATGCATCAACCGGCATCCAATTTTGTCTGGCCAAAAGGGGTCCATACGGCGATACCATCACAGGCATTCAACACCTATCAGATGCAAACCCGATCTATGAACGCACCAATGATTCTCAACGGTATCATCTATCAAATCTGGCCTATTATGACAGAGAGCGCTACCTGAATATCTGGGTGGTCAATAATGTTACGGACAATGGACAGTATTCCTATACCAAAGGATACAGCAATATCAAATACCGTGGCGGAATTGATGGAATTATTATGCGCTATGAATGGTTCGGAGATTATACCGATTGCGGCACCTGTGGGTTTCATTCCGATTCACGGGGAAAGGCACTCATTCATGAAGTGGGTCATTATCTCGGCCTCTTCCATACTTTTCAGGGCGAATGTACGGCGGGCACGGATTCATTGACTTGCGGTGCCCAAGGTGACTATTGCTGCGATACACGCCCGACCAAACAAACCTATACTTGTCCTGTTCCAAGTGCTAATCAATGCCTCAACTTACCTTATTATGGCCAGCAGCCAGACAACTATGAAAACTACATGGCTTACGCAGATGAACCTTGTCTGGATAATTTTACCCCGGATCAGATAAGCGTTATGCACAGCCAATTGAGCAATGACAGACGGAAACTGGTTGCTGCGAACAACGTAAATGATCTGGCACTTTCCTGCTGCCTGTCCGTATCTTGGTTTAACGTGGAGAATGGCCTTTTATGTGATACAGGCACTTTAACATTTCACGCGGTTGACCACGACAATGTGAGTAATTATTTATGGCGTATCTATAGGGATACCAGCCTGATCTTAGATACCAGCGTCACCACCTCTTCCTTTTCGTATACCCTGATAAATCAGGGGATATTCCATGTGTCACTTTCTTTTATCATTGGGGCCGACAGTATTGTTTTGGAACGGAGAAACCTGATTGAACTCAGGGCCTGCGGCCCACCGGTTGCAAGCGCACACGGGAACTGGTTTTTTGGAAAAAGGGCAGGTCTAGGTTTTCGGGTTAATGGCCCAGTGGCGAGTACAGAGGCAGCAGACGCGTTCCCTGTTCCGACAATTTATACTGGGGAAGGAGTAATCAGTTACAGCAACCTGAACGGAGACCTCCTTTTTTACGGCGGCGGTGATTCGGCCAACCAACCTGTTTTTAGACTCTATAGACCAGGTTTGTTATCATCTACAGGTCAACCAAAACAATCCGTTGATTGGCCACCAAAGTTCGTCCCAGGGTGGCATAGTGATTCCTTTCAGTAGCGACAATTCGCGGTTTCACTTGTTTGTTACCAATGCGACGGAATCTGATCCGGGAGTTTATCGAAGTGTACTCAACAGCACTCTGACAGATTTAACGGTTATTGGCTCCATAAACTTAAACCTTCCTTTACCTTCGGGTAGCCAAGCAAATAGTCATGGTACCTTAAAAGCATCTGAGTTAATTACTGCCGTGCCCACTTGTGATGGGAATCATTGGCTGATTATTGGCGATTGGTCTGATTACGCATTTGCAAATAGCCGCCGTTTGATGGTTTATTTGGTAACAGATTCCACCGTAACCTATATCGGTAAGTCCGATGATGTTGTCAACCAATCCTATGGACAATTAAAAGCACCCCAGACGGAACCAAAATAGCAGCTCCCGGAATTGTATTAAATTTTGATCGCAGCACGGGTGTTTTAAGCAAATTCAAATCCTTGCCAGTCGACGGTAACGATCCAGTATATTATGGGTGTTCCTTTAGCCCTAATTCCAGGTTGCTTTATTATACAACACTTGAAAACAATGTGTCGTCTATTTATCAGTATAACCTCGAAAGCAATGATAGCCTTCTTAGTCGAAAAAGGTTAGCCACAGAATCGAATTACTACATGTATTCGTCCCTGCAATTGGGTCCTGACAATAGGATTTATGTCGCTAAAATATTCTCTGACGTACTGGGTGTAATTGATCATCCTGACGTTATAAACAGTGTGCAATTTCCAAATGCTTGTGACTATTTTGAAATAGGTGTAAGGCTTAAAGACCCTGACGGTAACGGTGGAGAATGTATTAGCGGATTACCAAACTTTATTGATGCTTTGCCATCGAACCTGATAACTCAGGATTTCAGTTTCACCGATAGCGCATGTGGAAATGTGAGTTTCAGGGCTGGTGATGCCTGCGCTTCATCTTATCTGTGGCATTTTGGGGATGGTGATTCCTCCGTGGCGATGAATCCTTTTCATCAGTATGCAGATACAGGAACTTATACCGTTACCCGTACATTGTCCGGAACAATTGTCATTTCACGCCAGTTGAGAATCGGTGTTGACCGACCTGTGATTGTTGGCGATACAATAGTTAGCTGCAATTTGAATGATGTGACCATTTACTCGGTAGCAAACGTAGAGCCTGAGTTTGAGTATACTTGGTCGACCCTAGGCGGAACCGTTTTATTTGTTGAAGAAATTGAAAATGCACAGGTACGTTGGGATACGAATGGCTACGTTTTCCTTCAAATGCGAGATTCGCGTAATAGCTGTACTTCTGCAGATTCGTTAGCAATTAGGATTGGAGATATTAAAAACAACGCAATTCAATATAGCGGCGGTTGTTATGCCAATTACAGTATGTATATCGATGGGAATGCGGTTCAAGTAAGTTACCTCGACTCAAACGTTCATTTTCAGTGGCAATATCTTACTTCTGATTCAGCAAGTGCATGGCAGAGTATTTCCTTAAATGATACTTTGGAAGACTTTTCGGGAATAGTGCCCGATTCTTCCGTTTGGTTCAGGCGTAAAGCATTCAATTCTTTTTGTGAATCAATCAGCGATTCAGTCTATTCTAAAACAAGAGCGAATTTAACAGGCAATTTATCAGATTTAGCAGCATGCGGTCTGTCTCCTTTTTGGTATGGATTCCCTCTAGAGATTTCACTTTCTGATTCAACCGATAGTGTGCAGATGGATTATGAGCGGTACCAGCAGGTTTCCACATTTGTTTGGGATTGGGTAAAGGAAGCCGATGGAGTTTATCCCGATACCTTTTACAGGTTAGTTAGTGCGGGTGATTCTGTTAGAATAAAATTGAAAGTAGCAGGCTGTGACTCTACTTATACAAATTCAATTGCCGTACAAATATTTGATTTACAAGTTGATTCAACCAATAACCCTTCTTGTGACAATGTTTTGGTGTCGGGCGATTTAGGCATATTAGATGATGGAATTGACACTTTCATAGTAGCTCAATTGCATTCATCTTACAATTGGATTTACCAAACGAGTAATTGCGATTCTTTTTTTCAATGGGAATATGCTAAGACTGCGACAAGCGGATTCTCTATATTACCAGGAGCGAAAAATGACACCTTATATCTGACAACTAATTCATGTAATACGGGATTTTATCGTGTAAAATTTAAAGGGCGTTGGCAGCAAGTGGGGTTTGGTTGCTATCCTGTAGCATCCTGTAATACAAGTGAACTAAGAATTGAGCCAGACCTTTGGTCTATGGATGGAGCACAAGATACAGGTGCAGAACCTAATATTGATTCAAATAATGATTATTGGAATAGTCCCGATTTATGGAATTGTTGGCAGAATACAAGTTGCTCCTCAGCAAACCATGAGTCTCCAGAATACATGACCACAGCTTATAATCATGTGAAAGCGACAATAAGAAATAAGGGTCAAAACACGAGTGACTCATTTAAAGTTTATTTGTACTGGACCTTGGGGGGATTTTTTGAGAAATGGCCGTTAAGCTGGCATTATGATACACTAAACAACGGGTTCTATAATCCAAATTTCAGTCAAACATTCCCAATGGGCAGTGAGATTGATTCTTTTCATTTATCTGGATTAAACGGAGGAGCAGATACAACTCTTGATGCGGCGTGGGAGCCACCGCATCCTTCATGGTATGATACCTCTTCATATTACAACGCAGAGAAAGCAAAACACCCTTTGTGTATTCTTTCCAGAATTGTAACATGCGGAGAGTCACCATACGGGATGACGCATGAAGAAATGGATTCGACTGGGAGAAATGTGATCAACAATAACAATATTGTTACGCGAAATACCGAAGTTCAAGACTCGATAGCCTTTAATAAAAAAACGCCTGTATATGTATTACGCATGGGGAACCAGGCAGGTGGACCCAAGAAAATGCGCATGGCTCTGGATAATCTTATCGCAAATTATTGGAGCCTAGGCTACTTTACAGTCCGTTTTGACCAGCATATCTTTGATGCTTGGACTTTAGGTGGGCAATCTGGGGCAAATTATATTTTGACTGGAGATGAATTTAAGGTAACAAGTGATGGGTTCTATTTAGATGACATAAGCTTGGATAGCAATGTATGGGGATGGATGTATGTTCAATTTCACTTATACCCAGGAATTAATATCACCACAAACCAAGGCAGTCAGCTTTTTCGTTTTATTGAATCCGCTTCCGAAACTACTTTGGAAAGTTATGAGGTAAATGGCGGTTTCAATTTTCTTTTGAACTTGCTCCCAATTGTATATTCTCCACCAGATATGATTGTTCCTAAAACAAAAGAAGCTCAAATAGAGCAGGCGCCCGAATATCTTTCATGGATTCAAGAATTGGATTCAAGTGAGAAGAAAGAAGTCGATTTCACAAGCGTTAATCCAAATGTGACCGTGACTTCAATCAAAGTTTTTCCAAATCCGACTGCTGGGGTGATTAATTTTGATTTTAATTTGGAAACGGAAAGATCAGTTGAAATTGAATTATACAGCAGTTTAGGTGTTAAAGTAAAATCAATTCAGGAGACGTCCTATAATGCGGGTAAGCATATGTTGATTATCGATGGAAGTCGACTGGCTCCGGGCCCTTATTTAGCGAAGATTAACGTGAATGGCGAAATAAAAACAATCAATATTATCATTGCCCGATAGCAATCTTTAAACTGGGAGAGACCAAAACCCCGTTGGAGAATTATCTCTGACGGGGTTTTCTTTTTTATCGCCTAGTCAATAACGAATCAGGCGGATTTCCTCGTTCAACTAGCCGTCTAGCAGTCTGGAAGTCTAGTAGTCTGGCTGTCTAATCATTTAAAAGTATTTATCTTTGCCCCATGAAGAAAGTCGCGGTAATTGGAGCCGGAACAATGGGGAGTGGAATTGCCCAAGTTTTTGCCATGGCAGGGTTTGAAACGATTGTATATGATTTGCAAACAGCAGCCGTAGAAAGAGCAGAAGCATCCATAGAGAAAAATTTAACAAAAGCGATAGAACTGGGTAAGCTCGATGAGGCAAAAAAGTCCGCGACAAAAGCTAGGCTCAGCTACACGACAGACTTCAGTCAACTTCAAGCCGACGTTATTATCGAGGCGATTTTAGAAAAGCTCGACTTAAAAATAGACCTATTCACTCGTTTGGCGGACCAGAATAGTGATTCGTGCATTTTTGCCACCAATACATCTTCCATACCGATTACTCAAATTGCTGCGGGAGTTCCAAATGCGGAGCGCGTGGTCGGCGTGCACTTTTTTAATCCCGCCCATATCATGAAATTGGTTGAGATCATTTCTGGAGCACAAACTTCTGATGAAGTGGCCCAAACTTGTTACGAACTCATCAAACAAATTGGAAAAACGCCTGTGATGGCGAAAGATGCACCTGGATTTATTGTAAACCGTGTAGCACGTCATTATTATGTGGAAGGATTAAAAACCTTAGAAGAAGGGGTGGCAAATCATGAACAGATTGATGGATTGATGGAAAACATTGGATTTAAAATGGGGCCTTTTCGCTTGATGGATTTGATTGGAGTGGATACCAATTTCTCGGTAACCTCCAGCATGTTTCAACTATTTCATCAGGATGGGAAATTTCGTCCGAGTCGTATTCAGCAACAAAAGGTAGATGCGGGTCATCATGGAAGGAAGTCGGGAAGAGGATTTTACCGTTACGATACGAAACCGAAATAGCGACCATAATTCTAGACAGGAAAAATACCAAGCAAGAAAATTACACGTTAACAGAGAAAGTGGGTAAGATGATAAAGTATCTAATAGTAGGATTGGGGATGAGTATTGCCCTCTATTTTTCAGCCTGTAAAAAAGGAGAAACAACCGGAGAGCAGATACCTAACACTCCTGTAAGTATTCAAATAAACCTTGATTTGCCGGCCTATTTTGATTTGACATTACGTGGGAATTGGATGTATTTTCCTGATGGATATAGAGGAGTTATCGTCTATCATTCATTTGATGACGAATACTATGCTTTCGATAGGGCTTGCAGTTATGAGCCTTTTAAAGACTGCTCGCAACTATGGGTAGATAGCACAACCGAAGTTTATATGAATTGCGGCGAGTACAAGAATGATTCGTTCTATAAATGCTGCGAAAGCCGTTTTGAAATACCAAATGGATTCCCAATACAAGGCCCTGCTAACCAAGCGATGAAGTCGTATCGGGTGGCTAAGAGCGGAAATACCTTATTTATAAGCAACTGAGGAAGGAGCGTTGAGTTTTGGGCTTCAGCTAGAACTTTACCTTATTATTTTTATCCCATAGTCCCCAATAGGCTCCGACATCTCCTTCATTGCCCACTTTCCAGGATTCATCAAAAGAAGAGAAATAGAACATCTCTATTTCCTCTGTATAAGCCCAATTCTGGGCATCAATGAAATACTTCAGGAAACTCCTTTCGGATGCGATAGACCCTTCAAAACCTCCACCTTCACTTGGCCAGCCAGTTTCGGTAATAATGACGCGCTTTCCTGCTCCAGCCGCTTTCGCTTGATGGTACATGTCTTTCATATACGGGAGAGCATAATCAATAGGACACCCTTCCCAAAATGGATAGCAATTCGACAGAATCACATCGCAGGCTTCAGTGATACGAGGACGATGGCTAAATTCATAGTAGGCATCTACATAGCCCATCTCAATGGAGGGAAAAGAAGCCTTAAAATCATGCATATAAGCGAGAAGTTCCTCTTCGGTCAAGTCTTCCCGATACATCACCTCATTGCCAATGGCGGCGATGTTTACCAGGCCTTTATTTGCTAGCATCTTTAGCCCATTCATTTCAGCCTCATTCATCTCCTTGTCTGAGCCCAGCCAAGCTCCTACCATGGTCTTCATTCCATATTCCTTGGCAATTTCGGTAATGAGTTCATTTCCTTCCGTGCAGGAAAAGCTGCGTATCCATTTGGTATAAGGACTCAGAATTTCAATCCTTCGGCGGATTTGTTCTTCACTGATGATGTCGCCAGGTTTTTGTCCGTCTTCGTAGAGACTGAAACAGATACCGTGAATTCCGGAATCAAGGGCCTCTTTGGCTACTTCTTTTAATTCTTCGGTTGAGGTAGAATTGCTAATACCCGCTAGTGAAAGCTTTCTTTCAATACGTTTTCCCATATTGCTTATTGATATTTAAGTTGTTCATGTTTATCCCAAAGGCCCCATTTACCGCCAATGGTTCCTTCTTCTCTCACCTTCCATGATTCATCGAAGGAGGAGAAGTAAAACAAATCAACATGCTGTGTTTTGGCCCATTTTTGAGCGTTAACAAAATACTGCATGCCATTCTTTTCTGATGGTACCGCCGCGTCTATACTTTCTCCCGCATTGGGCCATCCTGTTTCGGTTATAATTACCTGCTTGCCTTGGGCGATTTCTGAAGTTAGCTGATACATCTGATCCAAATTTAGTGCAGCCTGCTCCACCGCATAGCCTTCCCAGAAGGGATAGCAGTTTGCCAGCAATACATCGCAAGCTTCCACGAGTTTTGGATGTTCCAGATACTGGTAATAGGCATCTACATAACCCACCTGAACGCCAGGCAACGCTTGTTTTACCCGTGTGATATAGGCGATTAATTCGTCTTCCGACAATTCCCCGCGGAGCAATACTTCATTGCCCACCGCCGCAATATCTACTCGGCCAGCTTTGCCCAGTTTAATGAGCGATTCAATCTCCAATTCATTGCGAGTCTTATCTCCGCTGATCCAAGCTCCGGCCAGGGTTTTCAATCCTCTCGCGTGAGCCGCTTCCGGAATATATTCGTTTCCGTCTGTGCAGGAGAAAGAACGTACCCAGCGCGTGAATGGGGCAATGATGTCCAGTCGTTGGTTAATTTGTTCTTTACTTAGTTGATCGCCTACTACTTGTCCTTCCCGGTAAGCCCCCATACATAGGCCGTGAACCTGCCCGTTCAAAACTTCCTGAAAGTGTCCTTTGGCCTCCGCTTCGGGTATTCCTGAAAAATCAATATCTGAATTTAACCTGGACGCACCATGCATAGAAGAAAGTGCCCGCAGCTTATTAAGTGGATAGGCGGATGGGGCCAGTTTTCTAAGCTTGCGCGATTTGAGTTCTGCACTAACCTCAGCCGCTCGATCTTCACTTACATTATAGTTCCACATCACCGCCAAGGCGATTGTGGTGCCAACGATAGGTAGTCCTGAGAAGAACAGGCGGAGGTCGGTAATGGCGCCTTCAGGTTGCACTGCCAGCGCAGAGTCGAAACCAATGTAGGATAAAATGGCTCCACTGGCTAAGCCGGCAATGGCAAAACCAAACTTTACCATCCACCAGTAGATTGCACCAAAAATGCCTTCTCGTCTTTTACCCGTATTGAGTTCGTCCAAGTCAATCACATCCGCTGTCATGGACATCATCAGGGTAAATAGACTTCCGATTCCGAAGGAGAAAAAGGGCAAAGCGAAGATGAATAGGAAGGGTTTCCCTGGCACCAATAAAAACCAAAGCAGGATATACCCGATAATGGATATGCCTTGAGACACCAAAAATGCGCGCTTCTTCCCTATTTTTTTCGACATTTTCGCCACAATAGGAATCACTAAAAAGGTGGTCATCAAGGCCCCAATGCACCCAAACAGCGTTGGCCAAATTCCAGCAGCACCCGCATCGCCACCGAACAAGTGATATACGATGATGAAGAAGGTGAAAGTTGCAACGGTATTGAATGCATTAAAGATAAGGAACGTAGAAATACAAAGTTGTCGAAACGGTTTGATTTGAAAAGCTTCAACAAAACCGTGAAAAATCTTGTACAAGCTGCCGCCAACGGTTTTTAGGTTCATCACAGCATAGTCTTCGTTTAAGCTAGACTTACTCTTGATAAAGAAGGCCGGAACCATGGCACATAGCATAAAGATAACGCCAACCCAAACAGCAAGCGTTCGAGTAGCTACCTCAGCCGAACCGAACCAGTCTGGATCATACATGATAACCCAAAACCAGGGGGCAATTACCCAAGCCCATTGTCCGACCCATTGCGATACCGCCATAATATTGGTGCGCTCATGAAAGTCGTCGCTCATTTCGTATCCCATCGCTACATAGGGCACACTGAAAATGGTGAGGCCGAGGTAAAAGACGAAAGACCAGACAAGAAAATAGACGAAATTGTACTCTATGCTGTTTGTTTTATACAGCTGCCAAAGGAGACTGAAGGCAAGGCCCATTATCAGGGCGCCGATGAAAACATATTGCCTCCGCCGTCCCCATTTAGACCGGGTATTGTCTGAAATAAAGCCCATTATGGGATCAGTAATCGAGTCGAAAATTCGCGGAAGAAAAAAGATGACGCCCCACATCCAACCGGGGAATCCCAGGTCTTGCACCAATACAACCATAAAGATTCCCATCACAGCAGGGAACATTTGATTGGCGAGCATACCTATACCGAAGGCGACTTTCTGGGCCATGGGCACTTTGTTTTCCGCTGTTACACTCATGTTTTCATGTTTTCAAAGGTTGAATATGTATAGTCTGAATGGCCTGAGGGTCAATGCGGACAGTTTGTTCGCCTTGGCCTTTCCACTCGAGGGTAAAGGTCTTTGCCTCTCTGCTTTCATTAAATAGCACTACGACAACAGTTCCATCCGGATTTTGAACCGCAGTTGCCTGCAAAGCTTTGTCCTCCACATCGAGCCCAATGCGCACGGCTTCAGGACGGATAAATTTACTAAAATGTGCCAAAGTATAATACAAGGGAGTAAAGTACACCTCGTCGCTTGCAGGGTCTACAAGCACTGGCGCCACACACCAGTTTTTGAACCAGTTTGGCCCTCCTTGTTTGTCTAAAACCATGTTCCAATCTACCCAGCCATCTACCCAATTATTCAAGCAGCCGATAATGTCTCGAGCATAACGGTATACCGGCGCATATTTGGGGTGCAGGTACTTTTCTTCTTCTCGCGCCCAATCCCAACCCCAGTCGGTAGCTTCTTCGCTCCAATACCACAGATCGTCTTTCCATTTGGGTACTTCTGAGTCAACACAAGCTTCCGTTTGTATCAGGTATTTAGTGGGCGCTTTTTTATGGGCGTATTGCAAAGCCTCGGGAAAAACCTCGTAGGTACTCTCATACCAATGGATGGCTGTGCCGTCAAAGTATTTTGCTGAAGCTTCATCTTTGTACATCACATCCACCCATTCCTGAAGTCCTGCTCGATTCTGGTCGTAGCCCAGAATGATTTTATCTCCGTATCCATCATGTTCCAAGCGTGGGCCTAAATGCTTGCTAACAAAGTCAGTCATTTCTTGCGGGCTGTAGAGCATGCTCTCCCAGTTATTTCCATTTCCGTGAGGTTCATTTTCTACTGTAAATCCCCAGATGTCAATGCCTTCTTTTTTATACGCATCCAAGTATTTGGAAAAGAATAAGGCCCAAGAATCATAGTATTCTGGCAGAAGTTTACCTCCCACATACTTATTATTATCCTTCATCCAGGGTGGGGCTGTCCAGGGGGAGCTGATAATCTTAAATCCTTCTGTACTGGATGCTTGGGCTTGTTTGATCATCGGAATGATGTCGTCCATATCCTCTTTTACTGAGAAATGTTCCAGTGCAGTATCTCCTTCCACAGGGGCATAAGCGTACTGACTTAGCGAAAAATCGCAGGAGTTCATGTGCGTGCGGGTGAGGGAATACCGAGCTCCGTCATCACCAAAATAGGCATCAATCACCTCTTGGCGTTTCTCTGGGCTCAGGGCCTTGAGAAGCTGGGCCGAAGACTCTGTGAACGATCCTCCAAAACCTATAATGGTTTGAAACCTTTGCTCCGAATCAATAAGTATGCGCGAGGTAGAAACGCTTGAAGGAAATTCTGATTTCAGTTGGAGCCGCTCGCCCCCGGCCGAAGTTTGGTAAACTGTCAGGTCTAAAGAGTTATTGGAATTGCATGCCATCAGCACTAAAGTTAAGCCGGTAATTAGGAGTGGGTTCTTCACGGTTCTATCTCATTTGCTTGATGGGTGGGAAGGCAACATCTTCGAGCAAGGAGTCTAGGTTTCCTCCGTAGGTTTTTCGAATGGTATGACCATCTCGGGTTAATCCTTTGAACCTGCCTTGATCAACCAATTTCCATAGGGCGTACTTGGCCTCCCCGTTAAGCTTGAATAAGCCTAGGTGGTTTTCAGACCCTTGTGGATTTTGTGCATCTTTCCACGGTTCATTGAATGCTTCAAAGTAGAAACACGCTATACGTTCCTTTTTAGTCCATTTGCGAATGAATTTATAATACAAACCCTCTTTGTACTCATCACAAGCATTCGACCCGTCTAATCCGTAATGTTCATTAGATTCGCTGGCCCAACCGGTTTCACCAATATGTAAGCTTTTGGCGCTGTCAATACTGTGGACGTACTTCGCTGTAGTGTAATACTGCTTTTTCGCATACAGGTAAGCCCTCTTCATAACGTGTTTAATCACACTGTCTTTGGACAAGTGGAGTTCTGATTCCAATACTCCCCAAAAAACCGGGTTGTAATGGGTGTCATGCATAGGATAGGTATGCAATGACACATAATCCACAGCACGGATTAGCTTTTCCAGGTCTTCGCAATGGTAGCTCGAGTCGCCGCCACCCCAGGATGCAAAATTGTCTGAACTGGTGATCCAAAGGTCCTTGTCTAGCTTGCCTTCTTTTTTCAAGGATTGCAGGTGGTTCACCCATTTGAGTATTACGCGAGGCTGAACATAGTAGCTTTCAGCCCATTTCACCATGGCCTCATTGCCTACAGCCATAACTTTCACAATTTCCGGATAGCTATTGGCCAAGTCTACTGCACGCTTTATTTCAGCTGAGTTGGCCTTTTCATTTTCTGCATCGTGATTGGGGGGCAAATCTGACCAGGCGTTTTCGCAGTCTATCCAGGCACCCAGCATCACATACATTTCGAACTGAGCATTCTCTGTGTGAAGCTCTCTAATGGCTTGCAAAATGTTACTCGCCTGATCAAATTGGACATTGTAGGTGCGCAGTATTTTTATACCCATTGCCGACATGATTTTTAAGTCTTCTTTGAGCTGCTCAAGGGTAGGCTGCACATGTCGGGTAGTCTCTCGGTAGCCTCCATAGGAGATGGCCAAGTAATCCGGGTTGCCTAAAATTTGCGCGGCTGTTTTGGTGTCGTTCATGGGATCTGTATCTTTTTTGCTGCTTGGAGCATCGCAGGAAAGTAGCAGGCTGCTAAGCAGAAATAAAAGAGAATATGATTTGGTCCGGTTGAGCATTTCATTATTTCAAGAGGGCTTGATTCACCTGTACAGTAATCTTGGTAATTTCTCCACTTCGATTAAAGATCTGGGCACTGGTTTCTGCATCCAGAATCAGTGAGTTATTTTTATCAATACTTCCATCAGCACGCTCAATCGCTAAATGATTTTCCGATGCTAAATGATAAACAACTAGAACTTGGCAATAGGTAAAGGCAATGGCGCCGGCATTTAATTCGATGGATTTATGGGTCTTGTGAAGGTCAACGTACTCAAATTCCCTTGGTTTAATCGTGAACGCACTTTTCTGCAGCAAACAGGGGTTGAACTGCAATTTACCCTCTTCCACAAAGGTTCCCAATTCTCCAAAACGACAAAGTATATCTTCTTTTACTTGTCCGGTCATGCCGGGCTGCTGTGCGCCTTTTCCTGCCGGCGTATGCGAGTATGGATCGGTTGGGAAAGCGCCATAAAGTTTAGGTGATTTATGGACTCCGAGGCCCTCATTAATCTCATAATAATGCTCTAGCAGCCTTCCTATCGTTTCAGCTGATTCCTGGGTTTCAATGGCTCGAATACACACTTCCTGAACAGCGAGTGAAAGCTTGGAAACCATGTGCCAATAGATAGAGCCTAGTCCTTCGTAGCCGTAGAAAGTTCCTGATCGCCCGGTAAATTCTTTGTGGTTAAAGACTTTTTCAAAGGTGGCTAGAACCTGTTGTCCATCTTGCTTGATTAAGTCAGCAAAGTGTGTCTGCTCCAAATCTTTCAATGCTTGCTTCACGTCTTCGGCATTTTTGAAGTTTCCATTGAAGTGATACACGCCAAGAATATCTCGGTTAATCAAACGATCATTGCCTACCTCAATAAGGGTTTTCAATAAAAGCGAACGCTCTACTTCTTCGGCAGGAATGGTATTGCGCTTCATGAATCCGGCAAGTTCTTTCTGCGGATACAGCAAGTAGCTGTATTGGTCTTGTCTGAATAGGGCGCTGGCTTTGAGCGCATCCAATACAGACAAAGCATCACCTGGGAGCAAGTAACCGGAGCTTAATACAGCAACCTGTCCTTCTAACATCTCGCTCAAATAGGAAATGGATATCTCCTTTTCATTTTTGATAGTCAGCAGGTTATAGGCGTGGTATAAACCATCCTTGCGTCGGTTGGCCTGAATGGTATGATCAATAAATTGGAGGCTGAGCGATACAAATCGGTTTAAACCGTTGTAGGATACGGTGCGTTTTTCACCCCAGAAACCGCGTTTATAGATATGCTCGCGGTATTTGCTGCCAGCCTGGCCTAAGGCATCCAAGATGACTCTTCTGTCTGCATCGCTTAGGGTGCCATCCAGTAAGGCAATATTCTCTTGGAAAGTCTCTCTCACCTTTTTGTAAAAGATGATAAGCTCATTGGAAAGCGCTACACGTTCCGTTGTTTTATCGGCTATCTGCTTTTGAAAGAAAACCAGGAACCTGCGGAGGTAGTAAAGTGTTACCATTGACAAACCATTGCCTACCAGTGCATTGTTCGCATCATTCCATTCAGGACGCTGCGTATTCATCCAAATGCCGCCTTCCGGAATAAAGTTGGATAGCTTCGCCAAGACCATTGCCAGTACCTTTTCAATGAAAGTTACTTTATAGATTGCGCCGTGTTCGGCTTTGATCAAGGCCGCATCTGCGCCTAGCGTCTTCCTTCTTTCACGGATGGCATGGTCCAACTCTGCATTGAAGGTGATGGTATCCTTGGGGTTCTTCAGGATTTCCGAATAGTTTTTTATCTGATACGGCACATTCGCATAGACGAAACACTCTTGATTGAAATAGCCGCTCAAAGTATCTGGATAGTGCTTGTCCAATAACTCAAAAAGCTTCAAGAGGTAGATAACCTGGTGGTCTCCCCAATAACCGATATACGACCAGGGATTATCTGGTTCTATCGTTTCCCAGTCAAAACCGTCTTTTGTTATTCGATAGGGATTATAGCCTTCAAATGTTGAAGCATTCAAAAACTTATGAATCATGCTCTCAGAGAAAGCAGGAAACGACAGTGCCAGGGCTTCCCAATTCTGAAAGATATCGCGCCAATTCCCCTCGTAATCCAGAATCTTGGATCCATCGATTTCGCTGCGGGTATTGATGGAAAACTTATTCCAAGGCCTGCTCGGATCGCCGTGTCTTCTGCTGAACTTCAGCGGCATGTATTCTAGACAAAGTCTTCTAAAATCTTTATCTGTTGAGGCATCGGCCACTTCTTTAAGTTCAAAGAAAGAAAATGTCTCATCCAAGGTGTCCAGAATTTTCTGCTGCCTCTGATAAACCTCTCTATTGGTTTTTTGCAGGTACTTTTTGAAGTCCCATTTTTCAATACCGTAGTTATTATCGAAAAGGCCGCCTCGCATGATGTTGAATAGCGTGTTGGAATAGTGACGGGCGTCTTTGATCTTATCGGCTGTCAGCTGCAAGCCATCTGCTGCGCCGTTGAATTCAATGAGTCTTCGGGTTCCTAAGCGGATGTCTTCCTCCACCTCTTGGTCAAGCTTGGGATTGTGTGCGATGGTATCAATGAGTTCTGCTATGGCGCGATGATCCTTATTGACATCGGCCAATAGGGTCCAGTCTTTCTTTTCCTTGGCCTCTAGGCTAATTTCTCCATGCAAGAAATAGGCGCCTTTTTCCGCCTTGATATCTACTTCCGGACTCACTGGTAGCCCTTTTCTGAAATTGTCAAGTTGAAGGCTCGATAACAGGTGTACCGGATTATCGAAGCCATGAGACCAGACAATATTGGCCTTCAAGGCTTCGCTGGGTTCTGCCTTATCAACGATGATGGCACTCAGCGCATAAAGGCCCAAGCCGGTTTTCTCAACCAATTCACTGCGCTTATAGGCATCTACCAAATTGCTTGTGCTGTTCTGTAAGTCGGAACCTACCGATGCAGGCAGAATATTTTGTAGACCATCAATGAGTGAAATGGATAAAGAATTAGCAGAAATATTTTCCAGGGAAGCCGTCTTAACAAAACCGTATTTATTGCTGAAGGACCAGCGGTAGCGAAAACTCAGGCCTAAATCATGATTGATTTCTTCAAAGATGATTTTATTGCCATAAAAGCTTTTATACAGGTTTCTTGTTGTGTTGTATTGGCCGTCAGAACGGATAGAAAAGGGTTCCCAAACGCTTGTTTTTCCCTCACCAGTAACGCGAAAAATACTTTTGGAGCCAGTTATTTCGGCCGATTCGGTAATTTTATCGTCTGTATAGTAAGGGAAAAGCGAATAATCTGAATTCTTCCTTCCTGCTGTTAGTCCTCCATTGCTTGAAATGAACATCCAGTGATTGGAATCACTGACGATACTCATAAAGAATGGACGCATTAGGTCATTATTCGAGATTTTAAAATATTTTTCTCCCTCAATGAGGATTCTCTTTATGGCTACCTGAGCTTCTTTTGTTCCTGTTATTAAACCTGGCATTGAGGCATTTATTTATTCCTAGTTTACATTTCAGTAGTTGAAATGTGATTTATAGATCACACGCGTTATCTACTCGTTCCCGTTTTCCTGGTGGCTTGAATTATCGCTTTTCTTTGTAAACCCGCACATAATCTATAAGCATGGATGCCGGGAATGGGGTTTTATCATTTGGGGAGCCAGAAAAACTTCCGCCTACTGCCACATTAAGCAACAGAAAAAAAGGCTGGTTATAAACCCATTCGCCGTTCACGTCAGAGGATTGTATGCTGGAATAAAGGGTCTCATTTACAAAAAAATCGATATAGTCTACTCCCCATTCTACGGCATAAACGTTGAAGTCATCCGTAAAATTTCCTGTTTCAAGCCGGAGCGAGTTGGTCAGGGCATTGCCTCCCGAATAACCTGGACCATGCAAACTTCCATAGGTGATGAATGGGTATTGCCCTTTTTGTTCCAGGATATCAATCTCACCGCATTGGGGCCATCCTACAGTTCCAATATTTCCGCCAAGCATCCAGAATGCCGGCCAAATACCTTGGCCACGCGGTGTTTTGATCCGCGCTTCAACTCTTCCCCATTCATGAGCAAATAATCCTTCCGTCTTGATTCGTGCGGAAGTGTACTGGCTGCCGGATTTTAAGGCTGTGATGATTAAGTTCCCTTTTCCGTCGAGGGACACATTTCTAACAGCGTCAGTATAGGATTGAAGCTCGTTGTTTCCCCATCCATTAGAACCTGTTCCCAAATCATAGGTCCACTTAGTGGGATCCACAGAACTTGTTGAATCTCCCGTGAATTCATCATTCCAAACCAATTCATACGACCTGTTGGGTACTATGCGATTTGGGTCTTTCGAACAGCCGGATATACCAAAGTAAATCAGGTAAATTGGCAGTGTTGAGCATAAATGTAGGATAATAGACTTCTTCATGAAATGGTGCTTTTACTTTATTTATAGAAGTAAATATTGTCTAGAAAAAAGTTGGGTCCGTCAGTGATAATCAGGGCTCCCAAGTTGTTTTTTTGATTGGTGATATTGCCTGAAAGAGGAATGTCGAATGACTTCCAGACACCGGACTGAAAACCGCTTAAGTTTGTTCTGAAATCTTTGTCATCTCCACTAGGAAAGCCCGTGAAAACATTGGTCTCAATCGTTTTGTTTGGTCCAATATCGCGGATCTGAATTCCGATGCTTGCACTTGGATTTTCTACATAAGCATCGATGTGAAGAAACCCGAACGATGTTCCATCCACTGTGTTATCAAAGAGTATCCCGGTAAAATTATTCCCTATATACTGCAAGATGTCTCCACTGGTGGTCTGGAGGATTGTGGTTGTGGTAGTCGATCCGCCAAAGTTCGGAGTGAAATTACTTTCTGTTACCGAGGTATAGGCGTCGCTGAATATGGACTTGACATCACCTGGTGGCTTTGTTGGGGTGGGTGAAGGAGGCAAGTTGCCCAGAGATTCTATGCTTAGTTTTCCTTCAGATTCTATCCCGTTCATGGAAGCGGTGATTTCAGTTTTGCCTGCAGCTTTAATGGAAACTTTACCCAAAGCATCTACCGTGGCCACGGAGGTATCTGAAGAGAAGAAATTGTAATAGCTGGGAGTTGACGAGATGGTTACGTCCTTTCCATTTTCAAGATTATACAACTGAGTCAAACCGGTAATGGTCAGGCTGGTGCCTGTAAATGTCTTAACAGAGGAAAGGTTTCCTTCAAAGATAGATGAACGGACCTGACGCAAGGTATTGAATCGTTCGTATTTTATCTCGTCAAACCATAAAGTATACCCTGAACCATTGGTGCCTTGGGTACCTGCAGCAAACCAGAATAAACCGCGTTCTTCTGCAAGCATGCGAGGGTCGGGTATAGGAATAATGACTTTGGTCCAATTTGTCCCGACATTGACATTGCTCAGTATGACTTGGTATTTATCTGCTAAATAATCAATACCAAACCCAACACTTCCGAGGCTTATCCCTTGTGATGCTTTTACATAAAATGTCAATGCATCATATCCAGTTAAATTTCTTCCAACCCCGTCAGTTCTGAATATTGCTCCCGCATAACTACCGGAAGGGTCGGTGGCGTTGGGAACATCTATCCGAATGGAAGCCATGCTTTCAAATCCTTCGGTTTGATCTAGTGAGAATACATCCGGTTTGGCATCGGCAAAGGGGAAATAGAAATTAGCACCCATGCCAATGAAATCGTCCGTGAATATTTCGGCAGTCTTTGGGAATGTGGGTAAAATAGCATCATCCGAAAGGGTTCTTTCACAAGCGGTAAAAACAGCCAGTGCTGAAAGCGTCAGAATGATATAGCGTGTTCGGGTATTAATTGGCTTCATGTTATTCTTTTAAACGTTGAAGGTTTAGCGGCTTAAGTTGATTTGAACATAGGTCCGTATTTCCCACTCGTTTCCATTTGGAAACCCGGAAGCGGTGGGGTCTGGAACTAAGTCTCCAGAATTATTTAGTGCATATGCCGGTGCATAGCGATTGGAATATTGATTTAATGTGCGGTAGGTAGCACGCAAACCAATTTGGGTTCCGGGTAGCATAAACCAATCAGGTTTACTAATCGCATAGGAAAGGTCTCCAATCAATTGCACAGGGAAGGTCAAGTTAAAGTCTCTGTGGTAATCAAATGGTCCCCAGTCATTAAACTTAGCAATGGTTGCCAACTTCATTTTCTTGTAGACGGTGCGAACATCAATGCCGTATCGTTGGATTGTGCGCGTATCGATACCGTTAGCCTGTCCGTTACCTACTAAAATATTTGCGATAATTCCAAATTCCGGATTGATTTTAGAAACCATTCGAATATTTGCTTCCCAAAGGTCTTGTGCCGGTGCAGAGCCAGGGAATACAAAGGTGGTACGTCCATTCCCAAATATACCGATTGCCGCGTCTTGCACGGTGGGTAGGTGACGGTAAACAAACCCCGCACTTACGGCAAATGGGGCATCTTCCATCCGATCATTATCCCATTCATACATCCAGGTAGCTGGGGTGGGGTCGAAGGTAATTAAAAGCTCACCGGCCATTGTCTCGCGATTACCACGAACAGAGAATGGGTCACTCAAGATATTTCTCGGACTAGCCGGAGCAGCCAGGGTAGTCGGTATAGGTCCCGCCAGGGGTTTTTGGTACAAGAAATTAGGAGCGATTTGTATATTGCCAACATTAAAGGTAAAACCTGTGAGAGCATTGTACATATTGCCGCTGCCCACATCTTTCAACCTCCATCCGGTAAAGGTTTGGGTTTGATCATAGCCGCCGTTGGCCACCAATCCCAAGTAGGAGGCAAGGGCATACCAGCGGAAGGAACCTTTCATGAAGGTGATTTTAACTTTTCCGCCCCAATTATCGCTGCTTTGAATGCGGTCTTCATAAACCACTTCATCGCTGATTATTTGGAAAGATCTTCCATTCAAGGGCTGTCCACCCCAAATCCCACCTACATCAAAGGTGAATTTTTCCATCTTTTTGCTAACGGTCAGCGTTGCCCTTCTGGTTTTCGGCGTCGGCACCGCGAAGGAGCTTTGGAGGTTATTTCGTTGGGTAATATCTTCATGGAAAATACCTGTGACATCTAATCCAGCTATTTTCCTGCCGTATTTGACCAATACTGCGGGGTTGGCTCCCCACCACAGTTCCGGCCCAAAGGCAATTTTCAAGCCTTTGATTCCCTTTTTGCCTTCAAATTCAAATCCAGACGGGGCATTGCCATTATAGATATCGATATTGGGACCATAGTTGGCCTCTGGATATAATCCAAAAAAGTCGCCTTCATATCCCCAATGATAATGACCAGTTCTGTAAAAACCTTCTAGTTTAAAATAGTCGGCATTCCAAGTATAACTGGCGCGATATAGTTGAATGCGATTATTTGAATTCACTTGTACAGGTCCATTGGTTGTCTGAACGGTTATTGGCCTTCCCCGGTTTTCGTAAAATATTTCATCGATTGGGTTGGTTGCCACATTGCCTAAAACATTGAATTGAACATTGGCCCTCATAGTGGGAGATGGGTTGGCTGTTACACCAATATTGAAAGATTGCAGATGGTCAAATCCCTGATTTGACGGATAAGTAATAGAATTAGAATTTGAAGCTTGTGGTGTGGAGGTAAGAAAACCACCCGTATAATAGGTGTTGAAATTCGCCTGCATGTCGCTCAGGTATAGTTTCCCGTTGTCGAGTGAGTGCAGAGCGGCCATATCTCCTCTCGCTTTAAGCATGGCATCAATGGTCGAAATCGATTCGAATTGACTTATTACCGCTGGGCCAGAAGGCGAGTAGGGGTTTATGGAATGTACTTGTTGTAGGGCATAATAAGCTGCTCTGGGAAAGAGTTGGTAGGTGCCGTTTTCATTTGTCGGACCTTTGGCACATATGCCAAACCACTCTTCATTCATATTGTTCTCACCCTTTTTAAAATCGTTTTGGTAGCCACCATTCGACCACGATGCTTGGGCATTATGAATGTCTAAGTCCTTGGTCTGTCCCGTCTTCCACCATCCATCACTGAATTGAAAGGTGAACCCACCGAGTACGTTATTGCTATTTCCTATGCCATCGGCATTGGAGTAAATATGTTTCCAGTTACTAAGTAATACTTCGGCCTGATAGGTTTGGTCTTCTTGGTTTTCGATGGCATTGAATGCATCCGAACCAAATTCTGTGAGGATAACGGGTTTATTGAATTCCTTTTTTACGCGATTAAATAAATCTGTAAAGGTTTTTCCGCGGTATGCATTAATGCCCAGAATGTCAACGTCTGGACATTGTTCTGCAATGATGTCAAGAAATAATAAGTCGCCATTGCAGATGGCTACCGGGTGTTTGGTGCTAACCTGCTTCATGGCAATGGTAGCATCATTGAACAGTTTGTAAAGATGGATTGCATCTTTGGTGGATTGCCTGTCCAGTACAGGAATATCCTCAGTTTCTGCTCCGCGCCAGAAAAGGCCATAGTTATTTTCGTTCCCAAGAAGAAAAAGAAGCAAACCCGGTGTGTTCTGGTATTCTTTTACCATAGCCGCAGTTTGTTCCAGTAACTGCTCGCGCACTTTCGGATTGGAATAATCGGTATTTGGATACCAATTGCCATCCAACGTTAAACCGTAGCGACCAAAGGAATGATTTAACATGGTATAAATGCCGTGGCGCTCATAGATATACTGAATCCATTTTGCAGGGACTCCGGTATAAAGTCGCACAGCGTTCACACCCATATTTTTCAGAAGAGACATTTCGGCATCCAGAGCAGATATTATCAATTCATCGGGCTGGTTCCATAGGCTGTAATTAAAGTTGGTTCCGATTGGAAAATAATCCCAGTTCATTCCATTAATAAAAAAGGGATTGCCTTCCACTTGCAATTGAAATCCTGTAGGAGTCTGAACAACTTCAACCTGACCTTCATTAAAATTAATGCCTGTTTGAGATGAATTACTCAACCCGATTGAAAAAGGGGAATAGGGGCATGTGTTTTCCGGCCCGGATATTTTTTCGCCAAGAGCAAGAAAGGGTAAACTCAATAAGACGATGATTGAATAAAAGCAGCGGAGCATTGCGTAAACTAGTTTGGTAGATTACGAATATATAAACTTTTGGTAAAAAAAACTATAAGTTACAATTTACTATAAGGTCTAAGGCTAGAGACGATTCCGACTGCGTATCCGGAATGAATTTATTCTCATTTGGTTGGTTTTATAGGCAATTGATAGGCGGCCATGCTAAAGTATAAGTCGAGAGGGTTACATCGCCTAAAGCTCAAAGGCAAAACCTTCTTTTCTTAAAGAATTATAGCGATTCTCATCAAAGGAATAAAGCTTTGCTGGGCGGTGAGATACATTCTTTTCATACTCATCCAAAGGCGTAAGAAAATTCATACGCAAAATCTTCTTTCTAAAATTTGGTTTATCAAAGACACAATCCAATAATGCTTCATAAAGTGCTTGCAGATCGGCGAGGGCGAATGTAGAAGGAAGTAATTCGAATCCAACAGGCCGGTAGCGAACGCGCCTTTTTAAAGTCTGTATTCCCTTTTCTAATATCAGCTGATGATCAAATGCTAAATCGGGTAGTTCTTTGATGCTGAACCATTTGGTTGATTTTGCCCAGGAGGAAGCTACCGGGTGATAATGTGCTGTTTCAACAAGAGAATAGTACCCTACTGTGAGCACACGACCCAAAGGATGACGATCGATGGCGTCAAAGGTGAAAAATTGTTCCATGAAAATTCCTTTCAGTCCAGTAAGGTTTTCAAGAATACAATCGGCAGAGGAAGCTAAATCAGAATTTGGATGAACCAAATCTCCGATTAAAGCCCATGCTCCTAAAAAAGGCTCCTCATTTCGCTCCACCAATAGCACCTGAACTTCCCCTTCATGATACCCAAAAACCACGCAATCCACTGAAAGCCCAAAGTTGAAGAACTCGTCAAGGGAAGCGTTTTTCTCGGTTAAAAAATAGGAGTTGGGGTTATTCATGAGTCACGAATATAATATGTGCAACAATGTTAAAATTTTTTCAAATAAACTTATAGTGTTTTGTACTTTAAGTTTTTTTTTCTTTATTTGATAGAATTTAACAATTATTTAATATGAGAAACTTTCTACTATTCTGCCTGCTATCACTTGTTGCGAAAGTTGGCCTAGCGCAAAATGCTCCTATCAATTTCGAGTCGGGGGGAAATGGTGGTTCATGGACGTGGACCACTTTTGAAAATGACGACAATCCTTCATTACAGGTTGTAGCCAATCCGAGCCAAACGGCTCCTAATAGCAGTGCCACTGTTGCTAAGTTTACAGCAAGAGTAGGAGGCCAACCATGGGCTGGATGTGAGTCTCAGCATGGAGCTGACATTGGCACCTTTACCTTAAATGCTTCTACATCAACCATTAAGATCATGGTTTATAAGGCTGTTATCAGCGATGTTGGAATCAAGCTAGTAGAAAATAGCGGTGCGGCTCTACCGGAAATTAAGGTAGCCAATACCAAAATCAATGAATGGGAAGAATTGACATTTGATTTTTCCTCTAGAGAGGGTATTGCATACGATCAAATCGTATTTTTCCCTGATTTTCAGGGTAGAGCAGCAGAGTCTGTTTCCTATTTTGATAATATAACCTTCGGCCCTGCGGCTGCTGTCCCATCGCCTACTGTGGCTGCGGCTGACCCTAGTTTCCCATCCACCGATGTAATCTCATTATTTAGTAATGTATATACCAATGTTATGGTAGATACGTGGAGAACTCCTTGGTCTTCTGGTGTATTGGCTGATGTTCAAGTAGCCGGAAATGATGTGAAGAAATATTCTACTTTGGATTTTGTAGGGATTGAGGCCGTGGGTCCTAACTTGATTGATGCCACAATGATGGCTTTCCTCAATTTTGATATTTGGACACCTAATTCTACCCAATTCAAGGTTAAATTGGTTGATTTTGGAGCAGATGCTGCATTTGGCGGTGGAGATGATTCCGAACATGAAGTGATCTTTACGGGCTTCAACAAGGAAGAATGGGTGAATTATAGTGTTCCAATGAGCGATTTCACAGGATTAACCTCAACTTCTCATATTGCTCAGATTATTCTTTCTTCACAACCTACTGGAACGAGTATTATTTATCTGGACAATGTTGTCTTCAGTAAAAATGGAGGCCTGGCTGAGCCAACTGTTGCTGCTGCTAATCCAAACTTTGCTGCTGCCAATGTAATCTCTCTTTTTAGCGGGATATTTACCGACGTAACCGTTGATACCTGGAGAACACCATGGTCATCAGCCGTCCTTGCCGATATTCAAATTGCCGGAAACGATGTGAAAAAATACTCTTCCTTGGATTTTGTGGGAATTGAAGCTGTTGGTGCCAATCTTATTGATGCGTCTAGCATGGACCATATCAATTTTGATGTTTGGTCTCCAAATTCTACTCTTTTCAAAATTAAATTGGTTGATTTTGGAGCAGATGCGGCATTTGGCGGTGGAGATGATACGGAACATGAACTTTCTTTTTCTGCACCGGCAAAAGAGAGATGGGTGAATTACCGCATTGCTTTATCAGCCTTTACTGGGCTGACTGCAAGAGCAAACATTGCTCAAATCATTCTGGTATCTGAGCCTTCAGGAGCCAGTGTAGTTTATCTGGATAATGTATTCTTCAGCAAGGGGCCAGGTACCTCAGTAAGAAGTTTGACTACATTCAATTCTTTTGAGGTTTATCCAAACCCAGCTACAAGCTCCGTGAATATCGAAGTGGAAGTGAATCAAGGAAGAATTTTGAGTTACTCCATTATTAATATTAGCGGACAGACAATGGTTTCTAAAACAGTAAATGCCAAGCAGCTTGAAGAAGCTATCCCGACTGCAGGTTTTGTGGCCGGCGTTTACGTGCTGAATATTGTTACCGATAGTGGATCTAGCGCGAAGCGTTTAATTATTCAATAAGAATTTAATAACCTACGATTGAAATGGGTCCCGGGAAACTGGGGCCCTTTTTTCTTTAAGCTTTCAACTAGAAACCATTAAATGTCGCTTGTTTATTATTAACAATCGTCTTACCTTTGCCGTCCTTTTAAGAACAATTATTAACAAAGAGCTGTGAATACCCTTAGTTATAAGACAATTTCGGCCAACGCACAAACCGTTCAAAAGAACTGGTATGTTGTAGACGCAGAAGACAAGACCTTAGGAAGGTTTTCTTCTGAGCTGGCAAAGATCATCCGTGGTAAAAATAAGCCTGATTTCACACCGCATGTGGACTGTGGCGATTACATTATTGTAATCAATGCAGAGAAGGTTAAATTAACCGGCGACAAGATGAATTCCAAAGAGTACCAAACCTATTCAGGTCACCCTGGTGGACGTAAGGTAACAATGGCAAAAGATCAATTGAAAAGAAAACCAATCTCTTTGGTTGAGATGGCAGTTAGAGGCATGTTGCCGAAGAACCGTCTTGGCCGTCAGATTTTTGGTAATCTTTTTGTTTATGAAGGCAGCGAGCATCCGCACGCGGCTCAACAACCAAAAGAAATTAAATTATAATCGATTATAATGGAAGTAACCAACACATCAGGCAGAAGAAAAACAGCTGTTGCTCGGGTATATTTGACTCCCGGAGCAGGCAAGATCGAAATTAACGGCAAAGATATGTCGAACTATTTCCCTTCGCCGCTGCTACAGTACGAGGTAACCCTTCCTTTCAACAAAACGGAAAACCTCGGAAAATATGATGTTAAAGTGAATGTTGATGGTGGCGGTTTTACCGGACAAGCGCAGGCAATTCGCCTGGCCATCGCGAAAGCACTCGTGGAGATTAATCCTGAGCATCGCTTAGCATTGAAACCAGACGGACTTCTTACACGTGACTCGCGCATGGTGGAAAGAAAGAAACCTGGACAAAAGAAGGCCAGAAAAAAATTCCAATTCAGCAAACGTTAATCTTTACCACGGAAAAACATGTCATCAAACATCAATATTCAGGACTTGTTGGATGCAGGGGTTCATTTCGGACACCTTACCCAAAAGTGGCATCCTAAAATGGCTCCCTTCATTTTTATGGAGCAAAATGGGATTCACATCATTGACCTAAACAAGACCAAGTCAAAATTAGAAGACGCTCAATCTGCGATTAAAAATATCGTTAAATCTGGACGTAAGATAATGTTCGTAGCAACCAAGAAACAGGCAAAAGAGCTTGTTGCAATGGAAGCTGAGCGCGTTAAAATGCCTTTCGTTACAGAAAGATGGTTGGGTGGAATGTTAACCAACTTCGCAACCGTACGTAAGTCTATCAAGAAGATGCAAACCATCGACAAGATGAATACGGACGGAACTTTTGAAAATATCTCAAAACGTGAGCGCCTCCAATTCGAGCGTGAAAGAATTAAACTTCAACGTGTATTGGGTGGTATCGCTGACCTTAACCGTCTGCCTGCAGCTCTTTTTATCGTAGACGTGAAACGTGAGCATATTGCAGTAAAAGAAGCGATGAAATTGAACATCCCAGTTTTTGCAATTTGCGATACCAATTCAGATCCTACTCCTATTGATTTCCCAATCCCAGCAAATGATGATGCGGCGAAATCAATCTCTATCGTAACACGTTTGCTTACCGATGCTATCATCGAAGGCTTGAACGAAAGAAAGAAAGAGAAAGACGAGATGGAAGCCCAAAAATTAGGGGAAGAACTCGCAGCTAAAGAAGCGGCAGTAGAAAAAGAAGCGGCAGCAGAAAAAGCAAAAGCTGAAAAAGCCGCCGCAGCGAAAGAAGTAGTGGCTAAAGAATCAGCTGAGAAACCTGCTGAAGCATAATTTTTGATTTACTAGAAAACGGATTTTTAAAGAATGAGCGTTAATATCACTGCACAGGACGTAAATAAACTTCGCCAAATGACCGGCGTGGGTATCATGGATTGTAAAAAAGCCTTGATCGAAGCAAATGGAGATTTTGATGCGGCAGTAGACATCCTTAGAAAAAAAGGTCAAAAAGTATCTGCAAATCGCGCTGGACGTGATGCAGCCGAAGGTGTGGCAATTGCCCTAACCTCTGCTGACGGAACAGCTGGCGTGACTATAGAACTTAACTGCGAAACCGACTTCGTTGCGAAAAACGACGAGTTTAGTGGATTTGCCCACAAAATTGCTGAATTGGCTTTGACTCAACAGCCTGCTGATTTGGACGCTTTGAAAGCACTATCTATCGAAGGACGCAGCATCTCTGATCATATTACCGATATGATCGGTAAAATCGGAGAGAAAATTGAATTGTCGAAATACATTCTCGCAAAATCTGAAGGAGTTGTTTCTTATATCCATAGCAACAAGAAAATTGCTGTTTTGGTATCATTAAGCAAAGCCTTGAACGAAGCGATTGAAACAGCTGGAAAAGACGTTGCCATGCAAATTGCAGCCCTTTCTCCTGTAGCGGTTGATAAAGACGATGTAGATGTTGATACGGTAAGACGTGAAATCGAAATCGGAAAAGAACAAGCGCGTACAGAAGGTAAACCAGAAGCAATGCTTGAAAAAATTGCGATGGGTAAATTGAACAAATTCTACAAAGACAATACCTTGCTAAACCAAGACTTCGTAAAAGACGGATCGGTTACTATCAGCAAAATGTTGGACAATGTAGAAAAGGGTTTAACTGTAACTGCCTTCACCCGCACACAAGTGGGTTAAGCATTATCACCTTATAATAAACCCCGATTCTGAAAAGAGTCGGGGTTTTTGTTTTTTAGCCCTTCGGCGCAGCCGGTCGGGATAACGGGTATATATTTTCCATCTCTTAGTCTTACTATCTCCTAGTCTAACTAGCTCACCGTCTAACCCTCTCACCTCATTCCTTCGATAAGTCTAACTCCCCTTTATCACCACAAACTTGCCTTTTTGAATTTGATAGGTAGCCCCACCAATTTCTAAAGTAGCACCCTCGCTCATCTTGGCTAAATTGTCAATGTCTTCTTCTATAGTATGGATACTGCCTCCCGTTTTATAGGCAATTTGTAAATACTCCACATTGATATATCCCGACTGTGTACCACATAGGATGACATGTACCGGCTTTTTAATTTTGGGGAGTAAGGCCAAATCTCTCACAGGAGCAAAATTGTCGGCAATAAGAATGAACGCCTCTTTATCACTGTATTTTTTCTGTGCTTCGAGAATGGCTTCCAAGTCGTTTTCCTGTCCATCTCCTCCGCTACCACCCTTCATGGCTTCTTTGCAGGTGAGTTCCATCGCGGTATAATTCGCCGCGTGAACTGGATAAATGCCACCCACCTTTCCAATACGTTTGAAATGGTCCATTTTGGCATCTCCATCATTAAAAAATACAAAATGCCGGCAATCGGTAGTATAGTAATTCATGCGCATCCATACTTGCAATTGAAGAACATAGGGATACATGGAGCCCGTCACATCCGTTACGATTACTGACTTTTTCCAATTCTTCATATTCCGCTCCAATACTTGCATTACCGTGCTGTCGACCATAAAGCTTGACCCATGAAAGGTACCTGTTATACCCCAAGCAGTATCGCAGGTGGATCTGGTTTTTACTGAGGTTTGGTACTCCCGTTCCCGTTTCCATATTCCTTTGCGCTTGTAACGAATTCCCTTTTTGGCTTTATCAGGATTTGTTGGCAGGTAATAGCCCGTCCAGCGTTTCCTTGTTTTGCTGATATTTCTACACTCAATGGAATAAATGGTGTCTTTGATGGCCAACAGGGCCCGGCTCACACTATCCATCCTCAATAACTCCGTTGTTCTATCCACAAATACGAGGTCACGATAGGTAATAACAAAACCATGATAGAAGGTCTTCGCCACTCCTTCGTCTTTGGCTCCTGTTTGCACCACAAAGCGCCACACAATTCCAGTTTGTTCATAGATATTGGGTATCAACCTTTCCAATTCTGCCAAACGTTTTTCATTGAGCTTGCTTTGTTGAAAGGAGTCGCTCAGGTGGAAATCTGTATAGTATAATTCCACCCGTACTACTTGCTTGTCGAGATAGCCGCTAGGTTCTTTCGGGTTGAGAATTTTAGCGGCAGCAAAATCCATTTCCAAAAAATATTGGTTGGCTTGATGCATGCTGGTATCGTATTTTTTTATCGTACTCGCTTTCCTTTTTAGCAGTCTTTCGCGCGTGATGGCTTGTCCGAAAGTAGAGCTAGAAAGCAGTCCGAAGAGGAGGGTAAAAAGCAGAATGCGTTTCATGGGCTTTTTCTTTATAACGCGAAAAAGAAAAAAAGGAACATGCTTCAATGCGCTTCTTGCACTGATTTTTTACCAACTAGCCTATTCTTAGAGCCATACCCTTGCTATTTTTCCTTAATATTGTGGCAATGAAATACCAACGCGTCCTCCTCAAATTAAGTGGTGAAGCCCTCATGGGTGAACAGAGTTATGGAATTGATCCGTCGATTCTTGAGCAATATGCCAGAGAAATTCAAGCAGTTGTTGACCTCGGCGTTCAAGTGGCCATTGTAATTGGTGGAGGAAATATTTTCCGCGGCGTACAGGGTGTTTCAGGCGGACTCGTTGACCGCGCTCAAGGCGATTATATGGGCATGCTGGCTACGGTTATCAATGCCATGGCCTTGCAAGGAGCCTTGGAAAAAGGGGGCATGAAAACCCGTTTGCTTTCTGCCATTAAGATGGAGCAAATTTGCGAGCCGTTCATACGCCGCAGAGCCATTCGTCACCTAGAAAAAGGTCGCGTCGTAATCTTCGGAGCAGGAACCGGTAACCCATTCTTCACAACCGACACAGCCGCTTCCTTGCGTGCCGTAGAAATTGAAGCAGACGTGGTTCTAAAAGGAACCCGAGTTGATGGCATCTATACCGCCGACCCTGAAAAAGACCCCAATGCCACCCGCTTCGATTCAATCTCCTACTCTCAAGTATACGAACAAGGACTCAGCGTCATGGACCTCACTGCCATCACCCTCTGCCAAGAAAATAAATTGCCAATCGTAGTTTTCGATATGAACAAAAAAGGCAATTTCAAAGACCTTATCGATGGCGAGAGAGTAGGTACCTTGGTGCATTTGTAGGGCACTTCGAATTTAGCTCTGCCCAGAATTAGGCATACTCATGATTTCTGGCTTCTAACTGAACACTGAAATCTGAAAACTTGATTGCGTATATTGCAGCCATGTTACTACGGCTATTCACCCTCATCTTAGGAGTATCCCTACTTCCTTTCCAAAGTATTGCACAGAATAATTATGGATTACCTAGCCAGGGAATTCAGCGCACTACGGACTCTATCCAGTATAAATATGAGTCGTTCGAAGGGGATCCGCTGAATACGCGGAAGTATACCCTGAGCAATGGCTTTACGGTTTATCTATCGCCAAATACCAGAACGCCGCGTGTTCAATCTATGGTGGTGGTGCGCACAGGGAGTAGAAATGACCCAGCGGATAATACCGGATTAGCCCATTATTTGGAGCATATGCTCTTTAAAGGAACCCAAAACTACGGGACGAAAAATTATAAATTCGAAAAGCCCTATTTGGAGCAAATCGAAACTCTTTATGAGCTACGCAAGAAACTAACCGACTCTGCACAACGGGCGCTAATTTATTACCGCATCGATTCCATCTCCTATTTGGCTTCTCAAACGGCGATTGCCAATGAGTATGATAAGATGATGCAGGTGATGGGAGTAAACGGCGTAAATGCCTATACCTCGAATGATGAGACTGTATACATCAATGATATTCCAAGCAATCAAATCTATAAATGGATAGAAATTGAAGCAGAACGTTTCCGTGATCCGGTATTTCGACTTTTTCATACCGAACTTGAAGCGGTTTATGAAGAAAAGAACCGCAGCCTAGATAGCGACGATAGCAAGGCCTTTGAAAAATTATTCTTCGGATTATTCTTTGGCCATCCATACGGAATGCAAACGACCATTGGAACGGTTGAACACCTGAAGAATCCATCACTCAAAGCCATTGAACAATACTACCATACGTATTATGTGCCAGCAAATATGGCCTTGGTAATGAGTGGTGATTTTGATCCAGATTCAGTGATTCAAGTGATCGATGCGCAGTTCAGCAATTTGATTAACCTGCCTCGTCCGAAGGAACTAGTTTGGCCACAATTGCCCACCAAACCTTTTGAGTCGGCCGAAGTATTTGGACCAAATCCGGCCTATGTGATGTTCGGATATCCGATGCCATCTGGTAAGGAAAATGCTACCGCTTATGTTGAGGTAATCAATAGCCTTCTATACAATGGTAAAGCAGGATTGATGGATGCGAATTTGAACCTCACTCAGAAAGTTCAAGCGGCGCAAAGTTTTACCTATGCTTTGAATGATGCGGGCTCGCATATTTTTATTGGAGTGCCAAGGGAAAACCAAACACCAGAAGAAGTACAGACCTTGATACTCGCAGAAATCGAGAAAATCAAGAAGGGGGATTTCGATAGCACGCTGTTGCAAGCCATCATCGACAATAAGGAATTAGAATTGATGCGCTCCTACCAAAGCAATTATTCGCGCTGTAATATTTTGGCCGAAGCCTTTATCCGCGACTTCAGCTGGGAAAAGTATCAAACAATCATCAATGCCTATAAATCCATCAAAAAGGAAGAATTGGTGGCCTTTGCCAATACCTGGTATACGGACCCAATAACGGTTTTCAAAAGAGAAGGCGAAGACACGAGCATTGCTAAAATCGCAAAACCGAAAATCAAACCGATAGAGCTAAATAAAGGCAAAGAATCCAAGTGGTTGAAGGAACATGTCTACCAAAATGTGGAGCCGATTGTCCCTCAGTTTGTCAATTTCCAAGAAGATTTAAAGAAAACGAAAACGGCCTCCGGACTCGATTTATTCTATGTAGAAAATCAAGACAACGAGCTTTTTAGTCTTTATTATGTTCTCGAGATGGGTCGCTTGAATGATTTGAAAACTGCTTTTGCCATCGAGCTATTGCCTTATTTGGGCACCGATAAGTATGGCCCAGAAGAAATCAATAAACGCTTCTACGAACTTGCGGCCGACTTTGGTGTAGTGAGTGGTTCAGATCGCATTTATGTTTACTTGAATGGTTTGCAAAAGAACTTTGATGCATCCTTGGAGCTCTTCGAACATTTGCTTCATAATGCCAAACCAGACCAAGCAGCATTAGATGCTTTGGTGGGTAGAACCTTAAAAGGAAGGGAAGATGCGAAGAAGAACAAGCGCAGCATTCTTTTTAGTGCCATGATGAATTATGCCATGTATGGAGAGGATAATCCTTTTACCTACCGACTGAAGAAAGAGGAATTAATGAACCTCAAAGCAGAAGAACTCAGTGGGATGATTCATGGTTTACTAGATTATGAACATTATGTATTTTACTTCGGACCGAAATCTTTGGAGGATATCACCCCAATCATGGATGCCAAGCATACGGTTATTGCGAATCGCAAGGCCTATCCAGAAGCCAAAACATTCACCTTCAATAAAGCACCACGCAAGGATCAAGTATATTTTGTCGATTTTGAGATGGTACAAGCAGAAGTACTTTGGTTGCGTAATGCTGGAGAATACAATGAAGCAATGGAGCCAGTAACAGATGTATTCAACGAATATTTTGATGGAGGAATGGGTACCGTGGTCTTCCAAGAACTCCGCGAATCCAAGGCCTTGGCTTATAGCACTTATGCGCGTTTTAATACAGCCAGCCGTCCGGGCGACCCGAATTATATCATGGCCTATATCGGCACACAAAGCGATAAGATGATGGATGCCGTGCCTGCCATGGTGAACCTGTTTAACACCCCACCAACGGATGAGACAGCCATTCGGAAGGCAAAAAATTCCTTGAAGCAAAATCTGGAAACCCGCAGAGTATTGGAGGAAGATATTTTCTTTAGCTACCTGAGCAATAAACGCATGGGCCGGGATTACGATATCAACCAGAAAATTTACACACAGCTCGACTCCATTAATTTGGCTATGGTTGCCGAATTTCAGCAGACCTATTTCGGTTCTCAGGCTTACTATTACTGCGTCTTAGGCTCCAAAGCTAATATTAGCAACCGCGACTTAAAGAAACTTGGAAAGGTGAAGGTATTGACCTTGGACGACGTATTTGGAAAAGACTAGCGGAATCAGATAATCCCAGCATATTCTCTTGGAACAATTTTTGAATCGAAGGGGTTGCACGTATGAAGAAACTATTTTACATAGGATTTAGCCTTGTCTTGGTATTTACTACTCAAAGTTTTGAGATGGCCCAAGAGGCAACGCTAAAGTGGGAAGATTGGAATACCGGTTATAAAAAAGGGATTGCTGAAAACAAGATTATCTTGGTCGACGCCTATACCGACTGGTGTGGCTGGTGTAAAAAGATGGATAAGGACACCTATTCAGATCCGGGCATCATCAAGAAAATCAATAAGAATTTTATCGCCATCAAGTTCAATCCCGAACTTGATAAGACCTATTTCATTGATAGTACCTCCTATACCGGCCGCGAACTTCATGCGATGCTCTCCAAAGAATACCGCACAGGTTTCCCAACAACCTACTTTATTCTTCCCCAAAACAATAAGCTCTTTATCAACCCAGGTTACGAAGACCCCGCAAGCTTCGCTGAAACCCTCGACAAGATGCTCGGCGAGGCAGGGATAAAATAGGCTAAGGTTGAGGCTAAGGTTGATGGTGAGGGTGAGGGTAGGGAGAGATACTGAAAACTGAATACTTAAAACTAACCTCTGGCATCTGATTTCTGGTGTCTCTCTGACAATTTCTGCCCAAATTCGTCGTTTCCTCTATTATTCGGACTAATATTTGAATAATTTAGCGCATCCATGTCCGCCAATAACTACGAAGTCCTTCTGCAAAAGCTAGATGCCTTTATCAGAAAATACTATAAAAACCTAATAATCAAAGGCGTCATCTACTTTATAGGCATCGCTTTGATGGACTATTTGGCGGTAACAGTGCTCGAATACTATGGGCGTTTCAATACCCCAACACGGGCTTTTCTCTTTTTCTTTTCCCTTTTATTGATGATGCTCGTTTTTGTGCGCTACGTGGCCATTCCTTTGGCGGCTCTTTTTCGCATCGGGAAACATATTAATCATGAACAGGCGAGCAAAATTATTGGGGCGCATTTTGGAGAGGTAAAAGATAAGTTGCTGAATACCCTTCAACTTCGTCATCAAGCCCAAATGGACCCTTCGCAGTCGGCTTTGATTGAGGCGAGTATTGATCAACGCAGTGAGGAATTAAAACCCGTTCCCTTCGTTCAGGCAATCGATTTTAGCAAAAATGGCAAGTACCTTAAATACCTATTGATTCCCGTGCTAAGTGGCGTGGCTTTGTTTTTTATCAATGCCCGTATCATGCAAGAAGGTACCATGCGCTTGGTGCAATATGATAAGCAGTTTGCCATTGAAGCCCCTTTTCAATTTGTGCTAGAGAATGAACGCTTAGAAGCTACCCAGAACCAAAATGTGGAAGTGGTGCTTTCACTTAAAGGGGATGAAGTTCCACAAGAAGTTTTCCTTTCAGTAGATGGCAAGCGCTATAAAATGTTGAAGAATGAGGAGGGCAAGCAAGTCTTTATGCTGAAGAATGTCCAAAAGAATTTCGACTTCACCTTTGATGCAGATGGTTTTACCTCGGAAGAATATGCCTTCAAAGTGGTGGCTAAACCGCTATTGGCTGGTATCACCATACGTTTGAACTACCCAAGCTATACGGGCAAGGCGAGTGAAACCTTGACTAATACGGGTGATTTAAGCATCCCAGAAGGCACAAAAGTCACCTGGGAAATCACCGCACGCAATACCGATCAAGTATGGCTTTCCCTGAATGAAGAGCCCCAAATTGTCATGGAGGAAATGGCGAAAGGAAAGTATATCGCCCATAAAAACCTCTTTAAAAGCACAGGCTATCATCTAGGCTTGGCAAGAGAAGAGGGTAATTCGAAGGATTCTATTCCCTATCAGATTGCCGTAAATCCAGATGCATTTCCTGCTATTCAAGTAGAAGAAAAGGAAGATAGCATGCTTAACCGTGTCAACTATTTTGTTGGTGAAATCAACGATGACTACGGATTCAGCGCCTTGCGTTTTGTCTACCGTTTTGTGAAATCGGAAGACAGCAAGAAGGTGGGCAAGGGAGAACAACTTATACTCCCGCTGAGCAAAGGAAGAAACGCACAGCAATTCTATCATGTATGGAACTTGGCCGAACTCGGACTAGCTCCTGGAGATAAGCTGGAATATTATTTTGAAGTATTTGATAATGATGGAATCCACGGTCCAAAAAGAGCCATCTCTCAAACAAAAATCTATGAAATAGCCTCGGCCAAAGAGATTCAGGAAGAGGTAGAGAAGAAAATAAATACCATCAAGAAGGAATTAGAAGATGCCCTCAAGGAGACGAAGAAACTCGCGAAGGAGATTCAAAAGCTCCAGCGTAAGATGCTCGAGAAGAAAACTCTAACCTGGGAAGACCAAAAAGAGCTCGAAGAGTTAATGAAGAAGCAAGAGGAGCTTCGCAAGCAAATAGAGGAATTGAAGAAGGAGAATGAACGCACCAATAAAATGGAGAATGAGTTCAACCCCATGCAAGAGCAATTACTTGAAAAACAGCAGGAGCTCGAAAAGCTATTTAATGAACTGTTCTCAGAGGAGCTTCAACAGATGATGGAGGAGATGAAGAAACTCATGGAGCAGGAGAATAAAGACCTGCTTAAAGAGGAGTTGGAGAAAATGGAGCTCAGTGAAAAAGAGCTCGACAAGCAGCTCGACCGCATGCTCGAAATGTATAAGCGCTTTGAAGTAGAAAAGCGCATAGATCAAGGTTTGGAAGAGCTAGAAAAACTAGCAGAGAAGCAAGAAAAACTCGCGGAAGAAACAGAGAAGAGCAATGAATCTCCGGAGAAGCTAAAAGAGAAACAAGACTCCCTCAATAAGGAGTTTGAAGAGCTTCAAAAGGATATGGATAAGCTCGACAGTCTCAATGAAGAGCTAGAAGAACCCATGGACTTCGATAATCCCGAAGAAGAGATGGAGGATATCGAAAAGGAGATGGAAGAAGGCGCTGAAAAGCTCGAGAAAAAGGAAAAGAAAGAAGCCGCCAAGAAGCAAAAAGACGCCGCCAAGAAAATGAAGGAGCTTGCCAAGAAAATGGGCAAGCAGATGGAGGGTATGGCCATGGAGCAGGCCATGGAAGACTATGAAACACTTCGCGGTATCCTCGAAAACCTCATACAGCTCTCTTTTGATCAAGAACAATTAATGGATGATTTGTCGAAAACTAGCGGCTATAATCCTCAATATGTGGAGTTGGTTCAGCGTCAGAAAAAGGTACGTGATGATGCGCGAATGGTCGAAGACAGTCTGCTTGCCTTGAGCAAAAGAGCTCTGGTATTGGAGTCTTATATTAATAAAGAGATGGGCAAGATCAATGATAACCTTAACAAGTCATTGAATCTCCTTGCGGCCCGTGAAACGCGCGACGCGACGGTTACCCAGCAATACACCATGACCAGCATGAATAACCTTGCTGTGATGCTCTCTGAGATCCTGAAGAATATGCAGGACGATATGATGGAGATGTCGGGAAGTGGTGGTTCTAGCAGCAAGAAGTCCAAACCTAAAAAGGGCGACTCCAAAAAGATGAAGGAGATGCAGAAGGAGTTGGGCGATCAATTGAAAAAGATGAAGGGCGAGCAAGAGGGCGGACAAGAACCCGGAAGCAAGGAATGGGCTCAGATGGCCGCCAAGCAAGAGATGATTCGCCGCATGCTGCAAGCTATGAAAAAGCAGATGCAAGAAGAAGGTAATGGCAAAGAAGCCGGCGAGATGCAAAAGACCATCGACCAGATGGAGAAACTCGAAAAAGACTTGGTGAACAAAAAGCTCAACCTAGAAACCTTTAAGCGTCAACAAGAGATTGAAACCCGTATGCTTGAGCACGAAAGAGCCGAAAAGCAGCGCGAGCAAGACAATAAGCGAGAGTCGAAGGAAGGCAATCAAAATCAGAGCCCACTTCCTCCAGAACTCGAAGAATACCTCAAGCAAAAAGAGCGCGAGAACGAGCTTTTGAAAACCCTTCCTCCAGAGCTACGCCCTTACTATAAAGACAAGATTCGCGAATATTTTAGGAATATTTCGGAGTAGGTTTCGAGATTTCCGCCGTCGCTTTTTACACCTTCGCTGAAGTGAGTAAATGAAAACATAAGGTTTAACGAAATCTTGCGCGAGCCGAGGGACCAGGGCCGCGTCAAACACCCAAGCCGAATCAAAAAAAAAGGCAACCCTCTCGGATTGCCTTTTCTAAAATGTCTATATAAATTGGTCTTAAGCTGCTTTCTCCACTTTGGCCATCGCCAAGTCAAGTTCACCTGTACCAAGAGCGCGAAGCATTTTAGCGTGGTTCCAGATAGCAGAGATAAAGCTCTTCTCGGTATTATAAGGGAGATTAAATTCTTCTGCAGTTTGGCGAACAATCTTAGATAGCGCACGGTAATGAACATGAGACACGTTGGAGAACAAATGATGTTCTACTTGGTAGTTCAATCCACCGATTGCCCAGCTAAACCAGCGGCTCTTTGGCGAGAAGTTGGTCGTGGTGATCAATTCATGCACCGCCCAGCTATTTTCGATTTTACCTTCTTCGTTAGGAAGTGGGTATTCGCAGCTTGGCATTACGTGAGCCGATTGGAAAATAACGGCTAAAATGAATCCGCAAATAAATTGCATGATTAAAAAGCTAAGGATGATAGCTCCTGTGAAGCCGGGATTCAATAAGATTGGAAGCGCTAGTATATAAAAAACATAAAACACCTTCCAAGCAATAGAGATCATCAATTCTTTACGGTAGTTTTTAGGGCTGCCTGTTAGTTGGAGGTCTTTATAATGCTTCAAACGAATAAAGTCAGAGACAAAAAGACGCAAAAGAGTCATCAATCCATACAAGAACCAAGCATAAAAATGCTGGAAACGATGGAACCAACGCAGCTTTTGGTGAGGGGAGAAGCGCAATACAAAAGGCATGTGGATGTCCTCATCCGCTCCTTCGATATTGGTAAAGCTATGATGAAGCACATTATGTTGAATTTTCCATACAAAGGCATTACTGCCAATGAGGTTCATGGAATTGCCCATCAAATCATTTATTTTTTTGCTTTTCGAAAAGGCACCGTGATTTGCATCATGCATCACACTCAGTCCTATTCCAGCCATTCCGAAGCCCATCAACACCCATAAAGATATCATGGCCCAAGTAGACTCTATATTACCAAAAAGGATAAAGAAATACGGAGTAAGGTAAAGCACAAACATGAAGATGGTTTTAAAAATCATCTTTTTGTCGCCCGTTGGTGCCATTTCGTTTTGCTGAAAATAGAGATTCACTCTTTTTTTCAACGTGGTGAAGAATTCCGCGTTAAGCTCACGCGAAAACTTTGGTTTGTTAAATGCCATAGTATAAATTAATCGGTCGCAAGATACGCCAATTCTATCGTTTGAAAAAGCCTTGCATGCCTTGACTGCCGTACAATAGCGGCGAATCGTTGGTATATAAGGACTTGCACCCTAACATGATTTTAATCAGGAATTGCCCAAGCGAGTATATATTCGTCAAAAAATTCGTAAGGTACGCGCAGGCGCTGAACTATATTATTCTTGCGAATCTCTCCAAATAGGAGTCCTTCTTCCTCCAGTTTGAGGTGCAAATGCTCGCGAAAATCAAGTTCTCCATGCATATCATACTTAAAAAGCGCCTCTTTGGCCGACCAGACCGTATGCATCCAACGAATATCCTTTTCATCCATCAATAAAGTTTTTTCATACTCATTCATGAATTTATGCTGAATGCGTTCTATGCGGTTGCCAATCTTCTCGACATCAATGCCAATAGGCGATTTCGACAAAGCCACAGCCGCATAGTCGCCCGCATGAGAGATGGAAATAAACAAGCCAGGGATAGAAAGTTCGGGCCTTCCACTAGGCAAGCGATGGAGTTGGTAATTCTCGGTATGTCCTAATTCCGCCAACAATTCTTGCACTAGAACGCGCGAAGCCAGCCATTGACGCGCACGGGTATTATTGACAATTTCTTCGGCGGCGGTGAAATGCAAGAGGCGTAAAAGCTCTTCCCGACTCTCGGAAATTTTCCAAAGGCCGCTAAGACTATCAGTTTTAATATATTTGTGCCAAACCTTGGGCATACAGATTACAAAAATAGGCGAATTTAAGGGCCATCAACAAAGTATCTACTCCATGGCGGATATGGGAAATGGAAACTTCCTCAGCGTTGGGGGCGGAGGAATGCTCGTAAAATGGAATGTCAAAGAGAAAGACGGTCGCTTAATCTCTCGCTTCCCTGAACCTATCTATTCCCTGGCGTATCATGCCGAACGAGGCGTAGCAGCCCTTGGCACCCGCGCTGGAAACATCTATGAAATCGATATAGAAAATAACCGACTGCTCCGCGAATGGTCGGCCCATCAAGAGTCCATTTTCGATCTGCATTATGAAAACGAATACCTCTTCAGCGCAGGCCACAACGGCCACCTAAAAAAGTGGGGCGGAGAAATGGCCACCCCCATGCTCGACCTCAAACTTTCTAAGAAAAGTCTACGTTGCATCCATGCCACCAAAGGCGCTTTATGGATAGGCGGCTCAGAAGGAAGCATCTGGCAATTGATGGATGGAGAAGAAGATGCCAGCGAAAGCCTAAAAGTGAGCGATAACTCCGTCTTTGCTATCGCCTGCCTCGGCGACCAACAAATCACCGCTGGCCGCGACGCGCATATTCGTGTGTGGAAGAACAATGCCAAAATCAAAGAAATTTCCGCCCATTGGTATACTATTCATGCTTTAAGCCTTAGTTCAGATCAACGCTTCCTAGCCTCAGGAAGCATGGATAAAAGCATCAAACTCTGGGATACCCAAAGCATGGAGCTCCTCAAAGTCATCGACCGAGAACGCTACGGCGCCCATACCAGCTCCGTCAATAAAATCGTCTGGCTAAACGATACCCAATTCCTCTCCTGCAGCGATGATCGAAGTATTTATTTGTGGGAAATCACCCACCTGCGTTAATTTCCACTACGTTCCAATTAATTTCGGCGGGCACAATAAATCACAAATCACAATTCATAAATATCACAATTCATAAATCAGAAATCATAAATATCTTCGCGCCATGATTTTATCCGACAAACGCATCCAAGAAGAAATAGACAAAGGAACCATCCTCATTGAGCCCTTTCGCAAAGAATGTTTAGGAACCAATTCCTATGATGTTCACCTTGGTCGTTATCTCGGAACCTATATCAACCGTGAGCTAGATGCCCGCGAGCATAATAAAATTGAAATCTTCGAAATTCCTTCTGAAGGATTCGTGCTCCACCCAGGAACACTTTACCTTGGAGTGACCGAAGAATACACAGAAACCCACGAACATATTCCCTTCCTTGAAGGCAAATCCAGCACTGGCCGTTTGGGCATTGATATCCATGCAACCGCAGGAAAAGGCGATGTAGGCTTCTGCAATACCTGGACCTTAGAAATTTCGGTTTCTCAGCCCGTTCGCATCTATGGCGGCATGCCAATCGGACAACTTATCTATTTCATGGTTGAAGGCGAAATCGAGAACAACTATTCCACCAAAAAGGGCGCGAAATACAATACGCGTACGGTTAAGCCGGTGGAGAGTATGATGTGGAAGAATAAGTTTTAATTCGACTTATCGACTTATCGACTTATCGACTGGTCGAGTTATAGAGATTGAGAGATTTCCGCCGTCGCTTGAAAAAAGCTATGGCGGACACGGGCGAGGTTAAGAGATTTTCGCCGTCGCTGACCGCTTACACCGTAGCCTTTTCGGCGAAGGCGGGCCAAAATTACCACGACGAACACCTAAGCCGCACAAACAAAAATCTGCGCCTTATCTGCGTTAATCTGCGGGACCCCTTATTCCGCAGCAAACACCTAAGCCGCACAAACAAAAATCTGCGCCTTATCTGCGTTAATCTGCGGGACCCCTTATTCCGCAGCAAACACCTAAGCCGCACAAACAAATTGCGTCTCTTTTTTTCCCCTCCGTGCCTCCGCGCCTCCGCTTCAAATAAGCCACGACGAACATAAATCATAGCCATCATGCCCTATATCAAGGTGGAATTTCGCTATCTTCGCGGACAGAAAAAGATGAAAAATAACTGGTGGAAATATTTAGGAGCCATCTTGGTGTTTTACAGCATCATAGCGGGCTTGCTTAATCCGGTTCCGGCGCGCATAATCCTAAATGAAAGCATCCGCAACCTCTACTTTCATGTTCCCATGTGGTTCTCCATGATTGCGCTGCTCCTAGTTTCATTTATCCTGAGCATTCGATACCTCGGGTCTGGGAAAGCCTCCCACGATATCTTAGCCACGGAACTTACTTATACCGCCATATTTCTCGGAGCACTTGGTTTATTAACAGGCATGATTTGGGCCCAATATACCTGGGGTGCATTCTGGACAAACGACCCCAAACTCAATGGCGTAGCAATTGGTATGCTCATCTATATGGGCTATTATATCTTGCGCCAAGCCATTGAAGACCCAGAGAAAAAGGCACGCGTAGGAGCGGTGTTTAATATCTTCTCCTTCCCCATTTTTGTGGTATTGATCTTTGTTTTGCCCCGAATAAATGACTCCCTTCACCCAGGGAATGGTGGAAACCCAGCATTTAGTAACTACGACTTAGATAGCGGCATGCGCGCCATATTTTATCCGGCTGTAATGGGCTGGATTCTTGTGGGAGCTTGGATTGCCAACCTCAGAACACGTCTTAGAAAATTAGAAAATCATGATGACTTGGATGTCTAAAAAATATATTAGCCTTTTAATGATGCTATTGCTCAGCTTTGTTGCTAATGCACAAGAGGTAGAAATGGCCACTGGCATGCGTGCTAGCGGAAAAATTTATGTGGTGGTAGCTGTTTTGGCAACCATTTTTACGGGGATTATTATTTACCTAATAAGCCTCGATAGTAGAATCAAACGATTAGAGAAAGAAAACAAAGCATGAAGCCACGCTATATCATTGCTATTGTATTGATTGCTGTAGGAATTGCAGCCATCATGAGTTTGTATGGAAATGCCTCGCAGTACGTTACTTTTGAAACTGCCGCAGCCACTCCTGGCAAAGAGTTTCACGTGATTGGCGAGTTGATGAAAGACTCATCCATGCACTATGACCCTGAAAACGACCCGAACCATCTCGAGTTTTACCTGGCCGACAGCACCCATGAGGTGAAGAAAATCATCTTCCATAGCCCAAAACCGGCAGACCTAGAACGTTCGGAAAAGGTAGTAATCATTGGAAAAATGAATGGCGACAATTTCGAAGCCTCTAGCATTCTCCTCAAGTGCCCATCTAAATACAATGATGGAACCCTCGAGGAAAGCGAGTATAATTCGGTAGGCTCATGATAGATATTAGCGCATTTACTGGCGAGCACCTACTCATCGGTAATATTGGAAAAATCAGTGTTTACCTCTCTTTTGCTGCATCCATATTTAGCGTTTTTGCTTATGGATGGGCGACTTTCAATAAAGAAGACAAGAACTTTTGGCGCAAGATGGGCCGCCTCGGATTCTGGATCCACGGCCTCGCAGTAATCAGCATCTTCGCGACGCTTTTTATCATCATACAACAACATTATTTCGAATACCAATACGCCTACCAGCACTCTTCCTTAGAACTGCCGCTTCGGTATATGATAAGCTGTTTCTGGGAAGGACAGGAAGGAAGTTTCCTGCTATGGATGACCTGGCACGTAATTCTTGGATGGATCTTGATGTACCGCGCCAAAGACTGGGAATCGCCAGTGATGTTGGTGTTTTCCTTGGCTCAGGTAATGCTCTCCACCATGTTGCTTGGGGTAGAAATTGCAGGAACGAAGATTGGCAGCAGTCCATTTGTCCTCCTGCGCGACGTACAACCACAGATATTCAATTTGCCCTTCATCCAAAAATGTGGGGCAGAAAATTACCTCTCCGGCATACGAGATGGAAACGGACTAAACCCCCTCTTGCAGAACTACTGGATGGTGATTCATCCTCCCACCTTATTCTTGGGCTTCGCAGCTTGTCTCGTGCCTTTTGCCTATGCTATGGCAGGACTAATGACCAACAGACTCACAGAATGGGTAAAGCCAGCCATTAACTGGACGCTATTTGGAGTGATGATTTTAGGAACCGGCATAGTGATGGGCGCCTTTTGGGCCTACGAGTCATTGAGTTTCGGAGGCTATTGGGCCTGGGATCCGGTGGAAAATGCTTCCTTGATTCCTTGGTTGCTGCTGATCGCTTTGAGTCATACGCTCATCATATTCAAGAAAACGGGGAAAGCCCTTTATCTCAGCTATATACTTGCTATATTCTCTTTTCTCTTGGTCCTCTATGCGACCTTCCTAACACGTAGTGGAATTTTGGGGAACACTTCTGTCCATGCCTTTACCGACCTTGGTATGAGCGGACAATTATTGCTGTTCTTCTTCCTTTTTGTGGCCTTGCCTTCTTTATTATCATTCACCAAAGTCTGGCTAAAGGGCATATTCATAGCGCTTTTAGTAGGAGGTGCTGTTTTGGGTATGACAAGCGGATATATGGCTTTTGTTCATATTCCATTGATCGGTATCACCCTCGCAGCCATCTTTTATTCTGTATACCATCGTATTCCTATAACCAGTCAGGCAGATGAAGAGTTAGGCTCAAGGGAATTCTGGATGTTCATTGGGGCTTTGGTCTTTGTGATATCCTGTTTCCATATAATATTGTTCACTTCGATGCCTGTATGGAATAATCTTTTTGGCATAGAGAAAGCACCACCAGTAGATGTGGTCGGTTATTATAACCAATGGCAAATGCCCATCGCGATTATTGTGGGTTTATTGATTGGTTTCGGACAGTTTTTCAAATACAAGAAAACAGATTGGAAGAAATTCCGTCTGCAGCTATTCACCATCATCTTATCCTCCTTAGGAGTGAGCATCCTCTTTGCGCTGCTCTTTGATTTGCGCAATCCAGTGATGATTTTATTCCTTATCTCGGCCGTATTTGCTGTAGTTGGGAATGTAATTTATTGGTTCCGAGTTCTTAAAGGAAAAATCAAAGTAGCGGGTGGTTCCGTAGCTCATATCGGTTTCGGCTTGATGCTTATTGGGATACTCAGCTCTGGTTCGGGCAAAACAGTCATTTCCATCAACCAATCGGGAATGGTGTACAGCGAGAACTTCGATGAGCAAGCCAACCGAGAGCATATTCTGCTTTACAAAAACGTCCCCACCCTCCTTGGCGACTATGAAGCGACCTATGTAGGTGATACCACTATTGCACCCAATACGTATTATAAGGTGAACTACCGTGGCTTCGACCGCAAAACGCAAACGTATACAGGCGATGAGTTTACGCTCCAACCAAACGCCCAAGTCAATCCAAAAATGGGATTGGTCAGCAACCCAGATACCCGTCACTATTTGACGCATGATGTGTTCACTCACGTGAGCCAAGTACCCGACAAGGAGTCTGCCCGTAAGGCACCTTTCGAACATTTCCTCACCCACGAATTACGCATTGGAGATACCCTGCACGTGCAGAATGGAGACGCCATCTTGGAGCTCGTAACCCCCAATGCCGACCGCAGCGGACTGAACCTCGAAGATGCCGATCATGTTTTGATGGCCGAGCTGAAAGTTATCACCGCCTTTGACACCATATACGCCCATCCCATCTTTGCCCTCCAAGGCGAACAGTCCATCAGCATCCCCGACGAATTGCACGATGAAGGCCTGCGTTTTAAACTCACCGATATCAAAACCAGCCCGGGCGATTTCTCCCAAACCCGTTTCGTCATTGAGACCGCTGAGAAACCACCCGTGAAGGATTATATCATCCTCAAAGCCATTGTCTTTCCATACATCAATTTCCTATGGGGAGGCACGATTATCATGATTGTTGGTTTCTTGTTGGCGATTTTTGAGAAGTTTAGTAGGAAGAAAAAAGGGTGAGGAGAAATTCCGGTGCCTGAGCTGCCTAAATCATTTTCAAATTAACTGGAAAGTTAGCGGCAAGTCGAAGGGCAGTCAGTTTAAGCGCTAGTCGAGTGCGGGTTTCAAGGTGTGCTTGGCATTTGCAATTCGTGCAGGTCGGCGCACACTGTCAGAGCACGGATTGAATTAGTCTAACTATCTCTTTGTCCGGAAGTCTGACCATCTGACTGTCTAAAGATCTAGCTCGAGTTGTTATTTCTATAACGCTCCTGTAACCCTCCGTCGGTCGGTCCGAAAGACCTGACCGGCTTCAATTCCCAGTTCTTATTGCGACTCCTTATTCTGGAGCAAGAAATACTAAGCGCGATTAATTCATTCCACCTTCGCAAATCACCGCTACGCTTCAATTAGCTATGGCGGATAAAAAATCATAAACCACAAATCACAATTCATAAATCATAAATGAAAAAGTGTACCTTTGCACCGCAAACAGCATTACCTCTATTCGAGGCCGTTTGCCAGCGCATCGACCGATAATAGGGTAGCTCTAAAACCCGAAATATGATCGATTTCACCAACAAAATTATCGGCGACTCCCTCACATTTGATGATGTACTTGTAGTCCCAGCGTATTCCGAAATCCTTCCGCGCGAAGTAACGACCACCACCAAATTAACCCGTGAGCTCAGCATCAATATCCCTATTGTGTCTGCCGCCATGGATACTGTTACTGAATCTGGCTTGGCCATTGTTTTGGCGCAGGTAGGAGGAATTGGTATTCTTCATAAAAACATGAGCATCGAAAAGCAAGCCCTGGAAGTGCGCCGTGTAAAACGCTCCGAAAGCGGAATGATCCTCGACCCGATTACCTTAAGTCCGGAGGATACTATTGGCACCGCCCTGGCTATCATGAAGGAGAATAGGATTGGCGGAATTCCAATTGTCAGTCCAGGAAAGTTATTGATTGGGATACTTACCAACCGCGACTTGCGTTTCGAACACAATCACGAGCGATTGGTGAAAGATGTTATGACAACGGAAAACCTCATAACGGCTCCAGCAGGAACCACCTTGCAGGGGGCTGAGGAAATTCTCAAACAATACCGCATAGAAAAATTACCTGTAGTAGATAAGCATGGAGTGATCACCGGACTTATCACCTATAAAGACATTCTCAAACACAGTGATAATCCACTGGCCAATAAAGACAGCCTCGGCCGACTGATGGTAGGTGCCGCAGTAGGGATCAAAGCAGAAACGCTCGATCGCGTTGAAGCCTTGGTGCAAGCAGGTGTGGATGTAATCACCATTGATACCGCACACGGACATTCCATGTACGTAGCACAAGAACTTAAACGCGTAAAAGCCCAATTCCCTGATCTACAAATCATTGTAGGAAACGTAGCTACCGGAGCAGCAGCCAAGCATCTCGTTGATGCAGGAGCAGACGCAGTAAAAGTAGGCGTTGGTCCAGGTTCAATTTGCACCACCCGCATCATTGCAGGTATTGGTGTTCCGCAATTAACAGCCATCATGGATACCGCCCAAGCCCTCAACGGCACGGGAGTTCCCATCATTGCCGACGGAGGAATTCGCTATAGTGGAGACATCGTTAAAGCCATCGTAGCAGGAGCCAGCACCATCATGGCAGGCTCCATGTTTGCAGGAGTGCAAGAATCCCCCGGTGAAACTATTATCTACGAAGGACGAAAAGTTAAATCTTACCGCGGCATGGGTTCAATTGAAGCCATGAAACAAGGCTCTAAAGACCGTTACTTCCAAGATGCCGAAGAAGAAATCGCCAAGCTCGTTCCAGAAGGAATCGTAGGGATTGTTCCTTTCAAAGGCAGCCTCAAAGAAATCGTTTACCAACATATAGGCGGACTCAAAGCCGGCATGGGCTACTGTGGCGCACGCACCATCGAAGACCTCCAGAAAGCACAATTCGTAAGAATTTCTGGTGCAGGGGTTAGGGAGAGTCACCCGCATGATATTACCATCACCAAGGAAGCACCTAACTACTCTCGTTAAAAAGGCACAGAGCGCAGAGTATAGAGCGCAGATGAGAGGAGGAGTGCGGAGTGCGGAGTGCGGAGAATTTCCGGTCCCTGAGCTTGTCGAAGGGATTGTGCCTTGACTACATTATTAAGGCCGGTCGATGGGGAGATGAGGAGTGAGGAGAATTTCCGGTCCCTGAGCTTGTCGAAGGGATTGTGCCTTGACTACATTATTAAGGCCGGTCGATGGGGAGATGCGGAGTGAGGAGAATTTCCGGTCCCTGAGCTTGTCGAAGGGATTGTGCCTTGACTACATTATTAAGGCCGGTCGATGGGGAGATGGGGAGAATAGAGGCTTGGAAAAGCAACTTGAATCTGGAAGTCTATTTGTCTGGCAATCTGGCAATCTTTTAGTCTGTCTGTCTTGAAATCTGTCTGTCTGGAAGTCTGACAATCTTTTTGAAGAGCTGTTCGGCATGTAGACTAAGCTCGGTTGGATAATCATGACTTCTCAATTATCTTTGTAAAATGTTGATTTGCTTAAGCAGTAGAAACATGTAATCTCATCAAAATTCATATGACCTCCAATCGCCTTCGTCTTTTGAAAAAATTGGTATGGGACTACTCCTATCCTATAGAAGACGTCAACAAACTTCTTAATGGGGAAATAAATCAATTGGGTCATTTAACAAAACGAGCCTTATTTATAAGGGCTATAGAATCCTTATCTTGGTATTCTGTTCTCGAGCTATTCGAAGCAAAAGAAGTTTTGCGGTTATTAAATGAAGGGACTATTAATGAAATCAGATCCAAGTCTTTGAGAAAAAGGTATGAATTTACCAAAACACGACTTCATCAAATTATATCTGCTACAGGATAAAGTTTTGGCAGCCATTGCCGAAATGAATACTCCTTTTTATCTTACCGGAGGCACAGCTCTTGGTAGATTTTATCTAAATCATAGGTATAGCGAAGACTTAGATTTTTTTGTCAATAACGATGTTGCTTATGTCGATTTAACCAAAAGGATATTCAAGCACCTAAATAAGGTATTTGAAGTCGATGAGGATGGGGTACTGGAGGAGGATTTTTCCAGATTCTATGTTCGAGAGAAGGATCAATTCCTTAAAGTTGAGTGCATTAATGATATTTCTTATCGCCTTGGTAAGGCCAAACAAACTCCGTGGGGTAGTATCGATAGCGCAGAAAATATTTTGGCGAATAAACTGAGTGCATTAATAGGCCGCGACGAACCAAAGGACTTATTTGATATCATTCATATTGCCTGGAATTTTTCGTTCAACTGGCAAGACGTCTTTATCGAGGCCAGAAAAAAAGCTCACATGAATGAACTAGAGCTTGCAGAGCGGATGCTATCATTCCCAATAGCTTTATTCGAAAAAGTAAACTGGATGAAAGACTCAATTGACTTGGGAGAGTATCAAAAAGCAAAGATCCAAATAGCAGACGATTTTTTACTTGGCCTGGATAACTCCTTGGGAACAGGAAAAGCACTCCTACATGAAGCGCTTCCTAAAAACATAGCCTAACGGATTCAATGCATCCGCCACCGCTATGGCCGACAGGCAGGGCAAAGAGCGCAGGGCAAGGGGCACAGAGCATAGGCGCAGAAGAGAGGAGGAGTGCGGAGCGAAAAGTGCGGAGTGCGGAGTGCGGAGTGGGAGTGCGGAGAATTTCCGGTCCCTGAGCTTGTCGAAGGGATTGTGCCTTGACTGCATTATTAAGGCCGGTCGATGGGGAGTGAGGAGTGCGGAGAATTTCCGGTCCCTGAGCTTGTCGAAGGGATTGTGCCTTGACTACATTATTAAGGCCGGTCGATGGGGAGATGGGGAGTGAGGAGAATTTCCGGTCCCTGAGCTTGTCGAAGGGGAGACTATAAAGTAAATTGTGTAAACAGGTTTTATTTGAGTCTACATCAATTTTCAAGCGAAGGTGGGCTGCGTCTGTCATAGCTTTTTCTGCGACCTGAGTTTTTTAAGCGCTCTTTTTTTATCTTGCGCCCATGCCGAAAAGACCGCCAAAACCAAATTTGCTGATTGATACAGCGATTCAATATATTCAAATGAAAACGCTACCATCTATCTTCGAAAGAGGACGTGCTATGGCAAATCCCAATAACCTGATTGAAGGGGATTGGAACGAGGTCGTTTTCAAGGTCAAAATGCAAGGCGAAACGGGAATCTATACATTGGGTTTTTCCATGAAAGACAATAAAAAACTCCCCTGGCACGAAAGAGTGGAGCATTTTTGTAACTGCCCCTATGCTCAGGGGGTAAGCAACCCATGCAAGCATATAGTAGCCTTGGCGTTTCTTTTTCGAAACTATTCGCTCAACTTCTCCAAACTTAAGCATGGAAATTTGGCAATTAATAGTCAAGTAAATGAAAACTTCTTGAAAGAAACCACACGACTATCATCAACCCCAATACTTCTTGAACAGAGGCAAAGTTCGTTCAACTACTTGATCGATGAAGTGAATCTAAATGCGACTTCCGTGGACACCAAGAAACTTATGCTCGATTTTGAGGAAGCAGAAATTCGTGCGTCCTTCTTTATGGATGAGCATCATACCCAAAAACGTGCTGAGGTGTTTTTTCATTCAAAAGGCATGAAAAGGTCCATGTGCTGCTCCTGTGCTAAAGAAGTCAAACCCTTTTGTGAGCATGAATCGGAATTTCTGGCGCTTGTGCTAATCCATCAGCCCGACCTGCTCCGCTCTAAATACGTGGAAAGTGAGCTGCTGATGGAAAAAGCAAAAAAAGTTGCACTATCCCTTGGTTTGCTCCGTTTGATCTATAATCTGCAATTTACAGATGATAAATTTTCTTTGAAATATGTGCCCAGCCAAGAAGTGTCTCAAGCGCTTTCACGAACTGACCTGCCGGAATTGATTCCGGGTATGGATGATCTTTGGGAGGGATACAAAGTGGGGGAGATGCCTATAATTGTCTGGAAGGATAACTATGGAAACTACGCACCTCGTTTTTTAACGGCAAGTCCTAAGGTGAGGTCTCCGGGAGAATATAAATCCTTTCGCTCCATGGATGAAAAGTCGCTTATTCGCTTTAATCTCACCCACCTGCAAAGTAAACTAGAGAGCTTGGAGGAAATGGATGATCAGGAGGGTGAATTGGCCCTTTACCGCATGCTGCTGCTGTATTGGAAGCAAATGAATCAATACCCACAAGTGTTGGGCTGGAGTGAGTTTTATAAAGTTGAATACAAGCCGCTGAGTCTTGCATTTTATCCTGCTTTAAGCTACTCACGCAAAGATGTAGAGGAGTTTGTACGCTACGAACTGAAGGTAAACGGGCGGGGTTTGTCTGGCTCGAAACCGCTGCTGCGTGCGGGCTTAAACCGCTTCTATGACCATACAAATACGCTCCATATTGTCAATCTAGAAGCCTATTATGGCTTTTTGTGTCTGTTTGATCAGGAGGGTAAATTCGTCACACTGCGGGAAGAGGAGCATATGGAGCGTCTGGAAACGCTGTTTGCAGAATTGGGCGTTTTTTCGAAACCGACTAAACCGAAGGAGATGCCAGCCATTGCGGACTGGAAACTGCAAATTTACCTCAGCGCTTACGATGAAAAGTTTTTAGCCTTTGGAGTCATGGTAAGCTTGAATCTAAAAGAGGAGGAATGGATAAAGTTCCCATTATTCGAGGCCTTGGATTATCTCTTGTATACAGAAAATATCGAGGAGTATGAGGAAGTGGTCGTTGCCTATATTCAAATTTGTGCTTTGCACCCTTTCCTGGATTTTCAAAATATCCAAGATTTGCTGCGGATTCCTGTTATGGATATAAAAATCTCCGAATTTTTGCATGAGCTATGCAATGTGGTGGAAAAAAACGACTGGGAGCTCTTCGGACAAGAAATCGTGAATCGTTTGCTGAAAACGCTAACCAAACCGCAAATTCGCACGCGTCTTTTCCGTGCGGAAGAATGGTTCTCTATGAAGGTAGAGCTGAAATTCGACCAAGAAGTGGTATCCATTAAGCAGGTTTTGGAGGCTTGGAAAAATGGGAATCGGTTTATTCTGCTAAAAAATGGGGCGCGGGGTGAGATTCCAGAAGAGTGGATGAAACGCTTTGCTCGGTATTTTAGCATAGCGGATGAAAAGCAGCAGCAGATACCCAAAACCCTTGGCCACCTTATCGACTCAAACGACTTTACCGAGGTGTCGGGTGATGCTTTTGAATTTCTGGAGGTGCTTCATAAAAAATTGGAACAGCCGGAAGTGGAACGGCAGAAACTCCCAAAATCGGTCAAGGCGAAACTTCGTCCGTACCAGGAAACGTCCTACCATTGGATGAATCAGCTGGCCGACCTGGAATGGGGTGGAATTCTGGCCGACGATATGGGGCTGGGAAAAACCCTGCAGGCTATAACCTTCATGACTAAAAGATTAGACGATAAAAAAGGGCCGCATCTTATGGTCGTTCCTAAGTCTTTGCTGCATAACTGGGAGAACGAATGGAAACATTTTACAGGCAAAAAACCCTATATCCATTTTGGGGCAGATCGAATAATGGATGAAAAAGTGCTAGCCAAAAATCCGCTTACCATCATAAGCTATGGAACGCTGCTTCGGGATAGTGAGGTATTCTCAAAAATTCATTTCGATGTGCTGGTGCTGGATGAGGCGCAGGCGGTAAAAAATCCATCAACAAAATCCAGAAAAGCCGTAGCAGCCCTAAAAGCTAAGGTGCGACTAGCCATGACGGGTACTCCTGTAGAAAATAGCCTCACAGACCTATACAGCATCCTCAGCTTGGTAGTGCCCGGAAGCCTGGGGAGCTTAAAACAGTTTCAAAGTCGTTTTCAAAGCGATAAGCCTGGCAGCCTGGAATTGCTCAGAGAGATGATTAGTCCCTTCATACTTAGAAGGTTAAAATCACAGGTGGCCACAGAACTTCCAGAGAAAATGGTTACCCACCGTATCATAGATATGGATGATGAACAAGCGGCCCTCTATGAGCAAACACGGCAGCATTATCTGGAACTTTTCCAAGACACGGAGGAGGGGGTCTGGAACAAGAATGGCATGCTGGTACTCAAGGGCATGAATGAGCTACGCCAAATTTGCGATGCACCTGCCATGTTAAGCGGACAAAGCGGACAAGGTGCAAAAATTCGGGAACTTTTGTATGAATTAGAAGAGCTTGTTCCCAACCACAAAGTCTTGATCTTTTCGCAGTATGTAAAGATGTTAAAGCTCGTGGAGCATCAAATAAAACAAAAAGGATGGGGCTATGTTATGCTAGACGGTAGCACGCAAAAAAGAGGCGAGCTGGTTGATACCTTCCAAGATGACCCAAACATCCGGGTCTTCCTCATCAGCCTCAAAGCAGGAGGTTCCGGTCTCAACCTCACTCAAGCCGAATACGTCTATATCCTAGACCCTTGGTGGAACCCCGCAGCTGAAGAACAAGCCATCGACCGCGCCCACCGCATCGGACAACAAAACAAGGTCATGGCCATCAAGTTTGTATGCAAAGGAAGCATCGAAGAGAAAGTCCTCGAAATGCAAAGCCACAAAAAGAAACTCGCAGACTCCGTTATTAGCGCAGACGATACCATCATCAAAACACTTGATAAGAAAAAGGTTTTGGAGCTTTTTGCGAAAAGATAGAAGGGCATTCGCCGTCGCTAGCGCGGACAGGCGTAGGGCATAGGGCAGAGGGCATAGGGCAGAGGGCATGGGGCAGAGGGCATAGAGCATAGGGCATAGGGCATAGGGCAGAGGGCAAGGGGCAGATGAGGAGAATTCCGGTCCCTGAGCGGCCACATGTAATTTGAGCTTAATGGAATCTTGCGGCCAGTCGAAGGGAGATGATAGGTGAACTCCGCACTGGGAGTCGAGGAGATGAGGAGATGGGGAGATGAGGAGAATTCCGGTCCCTGAGCGGCCACATGTAATTTGAGCTTAATGGAATCTTGCGGCCAGTCGAAGGGAGATGATAGGTGAACTCCGCACTGGGAGTCGAGGAGCTGAGGAGCTGAGGAGATATTCCGGTCCCTGAGCGGCCACATGTAATTTGAGCTTAATGGAATCTTGCGGCCAGTCGAAGGGAGAGCAGAGGAGCAGAGGAGAAAATTTAATTCGTAGCTACGCGATTTATCGCGTACTATGGATTTCCGCATGTTGGGTTGTAGTTAGCGTGAATTGGTAGAAACAAGGATTCATAACCTGCACGGTGATAAAAGGCCTATGCCCATAAAAAATATACCAAAACAAACTATATTTGTGCCTATAAGCCTAAAAACTATGATCCCTCGCGAACACTATATTCAGGCGATTTTACCCTTTGTAGACAAGCCATTTGTTAAAATAATCAGTGGATTACGGCGCAGTGGTAAATCTTCCATCCTCTTATTATTGAAAGAATGGCTGTTGGAAAAAGGTCACGCGCAGGCATGTATCATCCATGTGAATATGGAAAGTTTTAATTTTAGCCATATTAGCAAGGGAGAAGAGCTCTATGCCTATGTGAAAGCACAAATAATCCCGGATCAACGTAATTATTTGCTTCTTGACGAGGTGCAAGAGATTGAAGGCTGGGAGAAAGCGGTGAATGCTTGCCTACTTGATTTTGATAGCGACATTTACCTGACGGGGTCTAACTCGCGCTTGTTGTCATCCGAACTGGCCACCTTTCTTGCAGGGAGGTATGTTGAATTCTCGGTTTATACCCTGTCATTTAGGGAATCACTCTTGTTTCACAAACAACAAATACCTGGTGGGGAACAAAATCGGATACAGGCCTTTATGCATTACCTGAGATTGGGCGGATTCCCCGTATTGCATACAGGTAATTATCCTCATGAAGTAGCCTATAAGGTAGTCTATGATATTTATTCTTCCGTTATCCTTCGAGATACCATCCAGCGCCATAAAATTCGGGATATTGAATTGCTGGAAAGGGTGATCAAATATGCCATGGATAATATTGGCAGCACCTTCTCCGGAAAAAATGTGGCCGACTATTTTAAAAGTCAGCAACGCAAACTGGATATCAATACCATTTATAATTATCTCCAGGCGCTTGAATCAGCATTTATCCTTTACAGAGCTTCACGCTACGACATAAAAGGCAGAGAAATCTTAAAAACCCAAGAGAAATTCTATGTTGGCGACACAGCACTGGTCTATGCCGTGATGGGCTATAAAGACCAGATGATAGCAGGGATGCTTGAGAACATCGTTTTCCTCGAACTAAAACGACGCGGCTACACGGTGTATATTGGTAAATTAGGCGTGAAGGAAATTGATTTTGTCGGCGAAAAGGGCGGAAACAAAATATACATACAAGTAGCCTATAAATTGGAGAGCCAGACTACCGTCGACCGCGAATTCACCCCCCTCCTCGCTATCCCCGACCAGTTCCCTAAATATGTTGTCACCCTCGATGAATTCTGGAAGGAATCTGTCAATGGGGTTAGGCATGAATTGATTCCTGATTTTTTATTGATGGAATGGTAGAGTGTAGGGCTCTGACGTCGCTAATCTCTTTGGCGGACAGGGAGGGTAGAGGGCAGAGGGCATGGGGCAGAGAGCATAGAGCATGGGGCAGAGGGCAGAGGGCATGGGGCAGAGGGCATGGGGCAGAGGGCAGAGGGCATGGGGCATGGGGCATAGGGCATGGGGCAGAGGGCAGAGGGCATGGGGCAGAGAGCAGGGGGCAGAGGGCATGGGGCAGAGGGCATAGAGCAGAGAGCATGGGGCAGAGAGCAAGGGGCAGAGGGCAGAGGGCATGGGGCAGAGAGCAGAGGGCATGGGGTAGAGGGCAGAGGGCATGGGGCAAAGAGCATGGGGCAAAGAGCATGGAGCAGAGGGCAGAGGGCATGGGGCAGAGAGCATAGGGCAGAGAGCATAGGGCAGAGAGCATAGAGCATGGGGCATGGCAGAGGGCATGGGGCAGAGGGCAGAGAGCAAGGGGCAGAGAGCAAGGGGCATGGGGCAGAGGGCATGGGGCAGAGAGCATGGGGCAGAGGGCATGGGGCATGGGGCAGAGAGCAAGGGGCATGGGGCAGAGGGCAGAGGGCGCAGGGCAAAGAGGAGAAATTCAGGTCTCTGACTGCGTGGGCCTTAGCGAATATCGAAGGAGCAGGTAAGGAGATTAAAAGTTTGAAAGGGTAGGTACGCGATTCATCGCGTACTATGGATTTCCGCATTTACGATTGCCGCAGGAAGCTAAAAGCATCCTGCCATCGTATGGGGAATTGAAGTCTGGTTTTGGAGGTCACATAGAATCGGCTGACCACCGTCATTAATCCGTCAAATCCGCGATTCAGACTAAAGAAGCGCAAGATAGTGCACCTCTATACAGTCTGGTAGCCCGCACTATACATGTCAAGGTCTGGCAGTCTGAATATCTTGTTGTCTAGCAGTATAGCAGTCTGGCAATCTGAATATCTTTTTGTCTAGCAGTCTGGCAATCTTTTAGTCTGTCTATCTAGCTGTCTTGGTTTTAACAAACTGAAAGACATACCGTGATTGAGGGAATTGCAAACTACTAAACTACCTTTGTAGCCATGCATCCACTCGCACAACTCCAGCCAGAACTTTTCTGGGATATAAAGCTCGAGGGACTCGATTGGAACAAGCACAAACAGCTGATTGTGGAAAGAGTGATTGAGAGAGGATCTTATAAAGCTTTTCGGATCACCGAGAAACATTATGGCAAGGAGGAAATGAAGAAAATTATCGGGAAGCTTCCTTACATGCATCCACTAGATATTTGCTTCGTCAAAGTTTATTTTCAATTGCAAACTGAAGAATTAAAATGTTGTTCCGAGAAACGGTCGAACCTGATTTATACGAACTAATCCAGAAACTGTGCGCTTTTCAGGCTTTGCGGGATTTTGTTCTCGTAGGCGGCACGGCACTTTCTCTTCAAATTGGCCATAGGAAGAGTATAGATATTGACTTATTTATCAATAGCTCGTTTGACCAACAAGGGCTTAAAGACATTCTCCAACAGGAATTTGACCTGCACGTTCAAAATCTACCGAAAAATGGAATTTTAGGCAATATTGGAAGAATAAAAGTGGATGTACTCAGTCATCAATATGAATGGATAAGGCCAATAGTGGTCACAGAAGGAATAAGAGTGGCTTCCATAGAAGATATTGCTGCTATGAAGCTAAATGCCATAGTCGGAAATGGATCCCGACTAAAAGATTATGTCGATATAGCATTCCTTTCTAGTAATTTAACCTTGAATACGATGTTGGAATGCTTTTATGCCAAATACCCCCAAACAAATTCAATGATTGCATTGAAGTCATTGTCATGGTTTGACGACATAAACTTCGCATCGGAAATTCAATACATCGGAAACACGTATGAATGGTTTTTTATACAGGAAAGAATAGAAAAAATGATTCAACAACCGGATCATTTTTTTGAGAGCTTCTGAAGGGCTACTGGGTTAGAGCAATTGAGTCAACTCAAAAAATACGCGAAATCAGCGATTCAGACAGGAAGGCAGAGGGCAGAGGGCAGAGGGCAGAGGGCAGAGGGCATAGGGCATAGAGCATAGAGCATAGGGCAGAGGGCAGGGGGCAGAGGGCAGGGGGCAGGGGGCAGAGGGCAAGGGGCAGAGGGCAAGGGGCAGGGGGCA
>Ga0209491_10000105_pt1 | contig 144020 bp, 137 predicted proteins | sample BON02_FD_187213 | JGI IMG/M metagenome (GOLD analysis project Ga0209491, IMG submission 187213) | Freshwater microbial communities from Lake Bonney liftoff mats and glacier meltwater in Antarctica - BON-02 (SPAdes) (version 2) | ecosystem: Environmental > Aquatic > Freshwater > Ice > Glacier... | reverse complement strand
CCCTAAATAATTGTTAGATAACTGTTCTTAAATTAAAACCTAATATTCATTTTTTGCGTGGCCAAAAAACGAACCAAAAAAGGCCAATCCCATGCTTGCCCTAACGGGTACCCTCCGCTCCTCAGAATTGAATGAAATACTACGCAACTCGCTACGCTCAAACACCGCAGTATTTGATCATTCATTTCTTCCGGTGCTCGGCTTCACATAAGGGCATCCGTAGGTTTATGTATGACCTTCGTATTGTCCCATTCTCCCATGTTATCGCCGCCAAAAAACAAGCTATCTGGTGGGATGAAGTGGACGAGTGTTTGAGCGTAGCGAGTTATCGTCCACGCCCACTAAATAGCTTAGTTTTTGGAGCAAAGGCGATAAGGGTGGCTTTTTCTTTGGTTCTGTTTCTTTTGGCCACACAAAAGAAATGAACGCCCAGCGGCAGCGTAAGACTTTCAATCAAAAAAACAAATTAAGATAACAACAGCCCTAAATAATTGTTAGATAACTGTTCTTAAATTAAAACCTAATATTCATTTTTTGCGTGGCCAAAAAACGAACCAAAAAAGGCCAATCCCATGCTTGCCCTAACGGGTACCCTCCGCTCCTCAGAACTGAATGAAATACTACGCAACTCGCTACGCTCAAACACCGTAGTATTTGATCATCCATTTCTTCCGGTGCTCGGCTTCGCATCAAGGGCATCCATGGGTACCTTCAATACAGTTCAATTTATTACCAGAGTTCCATGTTATCGCCGCCAAAAAACAAGCTATTTGGTGGGATGAAGTGGACGAGTGTTTGAGCATAGCGAGTTATCGTCCACGCCCACAAGATAGCTTGTTTTTTGGAAATAAGGCGATAAGGGTGGCTTTTTCTTTGGTTCTGTTTCTTTTGGCCACACAAAAGAAATGAACGCCCAGCGGCAGCGTGGTACTTTCAATAAAAAATGAACTTAATGAATAGTCAACTAATGTAAGCGTAAAAATACGCTGGAGGCCTACTGCAATACCCCGCAATAAGCCACCAGCCTAATCCTAAGTTAGAAAGTGTATTTCATATGGTAACTATCATTTACCACTTCAAAAATATTAACAAAGGTTTGTCGCGATTCAATATCTACCGGAATATGTAAACGACGAGAAATATCTCTTGCTGAAATAATACCCCTTATTTGTTTGTTCTCAGGATCAGTCACTAAACAGTGCTGCATGCCTTCTTTTTTTAGCGATTCTACGAGATCAGCTATCGAAATAAGATCAAGTAAGCGGTAATTTAGCCCTTTGATATTTTTTCGTTCTAACATTAAATCACCTACTGTTAATTGATAGCGATCAGAGCCTTTTTTCTGTTCAATCAAAAATTGCTGCTCATTTAATTCGTTATCGCTGATAGTGCCAACCAACTCATTATTCTTATCCACAACTAACTGTAGATGTACATGGGCTTTTTGCATTAAAAACAAGGCATCACATGCAGGGGTATCTTCATCAATAACTAGTGGTTGGTGCTTTTTAAAGTCAGTAAAGATATTACGAACTGATGAGTTTAATGAAATTTCATTAAATTCTTCTGGGTGTACTAAATGGGCATGACTATCAAGTGATACTAAATGTAGATTTTTCATGGTTATCATCCTTCAATATGTATTTCAAATGGTCGGAACAATGCAGAAGCATTCATTTCACGACCAAAATTTAAAAATAATTAACTGATGAATATAGGTGAAGCTCTTATGCCATGACCATCCACAACCTCACGGCTAATGAAGTTGTGACTTGCGGGTAAAGTAAACAAAGTCGGGCTAACAATGGCGAGCTTTGAGGGCTGTGGTGAAGTAATGATGAAAGGCGGATCATTATTAAAATCATCTAAAATGATGCCAGATTTTCCTGTCGCACGATCCTGCGTTACTAGTAGCTGCTTATCAGTGTCGGCATGAACATAGACATCGCCGCACGCTATCAGTAAAACAAAGACAATTTGGGAAATAAATTTGTTAATTTCACAATCCTAAAATCAGCTTAAACAAAATATATGTTTAATGAAAATTCTCACCATATTAAAAAAAGACAATGAAAATTGAGATTAGTTCTAAATAAAATAATTTTTTTACTAGCCTAAATATCTAGCACCCCATCAATTAAGCAAGCCTAATTGTTAACGTTATTTACTACTTATACTGAGTCCAAAGCCAGTTTAATAAACTTTTCCAGCTTTTCTGGTTTAGTAATCGGTGCAAATCGATAAAGAGGTTTACCATCGCGACCGATTAAAAACTTAGTGAAATTCCATTTTATTTTATTGCCGAATAATCCTGGCAAGGCAATACGTAGATAAGCAAAAAGAGGATGGCACTCTCCACCGTTGACATCAACCTTCTCAGTCATCACAAAATCTACCCCGTAGTTAACAAGACAACCTTCATAAATAACCTTGGCATCGCCGGGTTCTTGCTGACCGAACTGATTGCAGGGGACACCGATAATCACTAGACCATTATCACTATATTGCTCATGTAATTTCTGTAAGCCTTGGTACTGAGGTGTAAAACCACATTCGCTAGCGGTGTTCACCACCAATATAACCTTGCCTTTGTATTTAGATAAAGCAATGGGTTTAACTTGAAGGCTGTTGATAGAAAAGTCGTAGATCTGCGTCATTGCGATGATTCCTAGTCGGATTTTAAGGCAGTATGTCGCACACACTTTAAATAAACAACGTCGCCTTATACATCGACATGATGTTATTAAGTAAATTAATATAAAATACCTCGATGCAATCAACCTCACCGATCATTCTCAGTACGCTCAATGCCCGATATATGCACACTGCTTTTGGCTTGCGTTATATCTATGCCAATTTAGGCGTCTTACAAGATCAGGCTAAAATTCTCGAATTCACTATTCAAGAATTGCCAATCAATATTGTGGAACAAATACTGGCTCAGCAACCAAAAATAATTGGTTTGAGTGTATATATTTGGAATGTCAGTGAAATCAACATGGTCGTCACAATGTTGAAACAAATTTCACCAGAACTTATTGTGATTCTTGGTGGGCCAGAGGTGAGTCATTTCCCTGATATACCTGACGTAGCAAAGATAGTCGATTATGTTATTTCAGGACCAGGTGAGGTCAGTTTTCGAGAGCTATGTCAACAATTACTCAATGGCGAGCGCCCACAACAAAAATTCATCGAAGGTAAAGCCACCCCTCTAGATCAATTAGTCTTGCCCTATGACTATTACGACGATGACGATATTCGTAACCGACTCATTTATGTTGAAGCTTCTCGTGGCTGCCCCTTTAAATGTGAATTTTGTCTATCGGCATTAGATAAAACGGTGTCGCCATTTCCACTGGATGCTTTTTTTGCAGAAATGGATAAATTACTACAACGAGGTGTGCGTAATTTTAAATTTATCGACCGAACATTCAACCTTAAAATCAGCACCAGCTTAGCCATTCTAGCGTTTTTCCTTGAACGAATGACTGATGATTTGTATTTGCACTTTGAAGTAGTACCCGATAATTTACCGGATAAACTGAAAGAAATGCTACAGCGTTTTCCTGCTAATAGTTTGCAGTTTGAAATCGGTGTGCAAACGTTCGATCCTCAGATTCAAGATCTGATCAGTCGTAAACAAAATAATCAAAAAACCAAAGACAACCTGACGTGGTTACGTGAAAACACCGGGGCGCATCTCCATACCGATCTTATTTTTGGTTTGCCGAGTGACACATTAGAGAATTTTGGCCATAGTTTTGATCAACTATTGGCGCTTAATCCTCACGAAATCCAAATGGGCATACTTAAACGCTTACGTGGCGCGCCACTTAATCGTCATAATGAACCTTATCAATTGCGATTTAACCCAGAGCCGCCTTATAACATTTTGACCACGCTAGATATCAACTTTAGTGAAATGCAGCGGGTAAATCGCTTTGCTCGTTTTTGGGATATGTTGGGTAACTCCGGTCGTTTCAGCCATAGTTTGCCATTGATTTTGACTGATCAACCATTTAAGCATTTCATGAAACTATCTGATAGTTTATATCTACGTGCAGGAAGTTCTTGGAAAATCGCCTTAAAACGCTTATTTGAACTGGTTTTTGTGATATTGACAGAGGATTTTAAACTATCGGCTGATGTCGTTAAACAGCAGTTAGCTATTGATTATGCAAGAGCAAAAATCAAGGGGATTCCAGACTATGAACGTGACAAACCCTTAGAAAAAACAGTACGTGTCGGTGTCGCGAACAAACGACAATTAGCCCATCAATAAAATTAAACGATGAGTTTGCTTAAGCTTTTAAATGCTGGATGCTTTGCATCACCCAGCCATTCAAAAATAATCGATTCTACATTAGTGATAATAATGCCCGCTTGGCGCATGCGTTTCAAAGCATTGTTTTGATTAGTTGTTGTCCGTGAGCTAACGGCATCTTCAACGACAAAAACTTGATAACCTTGCTGCTGTAAATCTAATGCACTTTGCAAAATACAAATATGCGATTCCATACCGGTCAAAATTATTTGCGTACGTTTTGTTTGAGCAATAGCCTCTAAAAAACTATCGACTTTGGCAGAAGAAAAACTTGTTTTTTCAATAACCTGCACAGATTCTGACAGCAGCGATTTTAATACCAACTCTGTCGACCCTAAGCCTTTGGGATATTGCTCAGTCACTATCACCGGCACAGACAGAGCTGTCGAAGCAGCTAGTAAGATTGAGACTTGCACGATCAATCGCTCACGAACCCCCTTGGGCATCGCAGCCATTAAGCGCTCTTGAATATCCATTAGCACCAGCACACTGTCCTGCTCTGTGGTAAATAAGGGATAATGTTCCGTCATAATTCTAGTCGCCTAACCACTCATTGATTATAGCCAAATCATCTACGCCAACCGTACCCGCTGCCTGCTTTAAACGCAAGGTATTCACAATGTAATCATATCGCGATTGTGCATAGTCACGACGAGCACGAAATAAATCACGACGCACATTAAGTACATCCACCGTGGTACGGGTACCTACTTCATAACCTGCTGTTGTGGACTCTAATGCTTTTTCATTTGAGACGACTGCTTGCTTGAGGGCTTTAACTCGGCTAATGCCTGACATGACGCCGTTATAAGCTTCACGCGTTTGTCGCATCACTGCACGGCGTTGCTGCTCTTCATTTTGCATTGATTGGTCTAATCTATGTCCCGCTTCACGCGTTCTAGAACGCACTCCACCAGCAACATCAATGGGCAAGTTAAATTGTAGGCTCAGGCTCTCTTGATCAGTTGAACTACTACCACCAAAACTACTATCACCTTGATAACTATAGCTTTTCTGCCCAACAAGATCTAATGTCGGATAATGGTCGCTTTTTTGTAGTTCAATCGTTTGAGTCGCGGTATTTACCGCACTACGAGAGACCAATAAACTAGGGTTTTGTGTCAGTGCCACATCACTCCATTCATTGATATCAGTTGGTTCTGGACTCACCAAAGGTGTATCTGTTTTTAACGCAGATAACAAATCCACATATTTACCAGCAGTTTCTCTTAGACGTTCACCGGTATTTGCTAACTCATTTTCAGCGTTAATGACGGCAGCATTGGCTAAATCATAAGCCGCTTGCGATTCAACCACATCGGTAATTGTCGCAATACCCACATCAAACCGTTGCTGAGTTTGCTCCAATTGTCGGGCGATGGCTTCACGCTCTGCAATAGCAAAAGTAACATCATCTTGCCGCCCCAACACATCAAAATAGCGTTCAGAGACTCGGACAATTAAAGCTTGTTCGGCGAGTTGATAACTGGCTGATGCACCTTCAATCGCAATATCTGCCTGAGCCTGCTGAATAAAGTTTTGTTTACGATAAATAGGTTGAGTAACACTCAAGTTATAACCACGATTATCATATTCTCGGTTACCTCTAGTAAAAACTGTAGAAGAAGTATCTTGCCAAATGTAGCCAGTATCAGCACTGATTCCTACTTGAGGTAGAAATTGTGCTCTCGCTTGATTATCTAATTCACCAACGGCCTCTCGCGATGCAGCTTCAGCCAATAATTGTGGGTCACTTTTTAATGCTAAGCTATATATCTGCATTAAATCTTCAGCCATAGTCGCTGTCGATATCAATGAGGCGATCAATAAACTGGTTAATTTCAAGCGTTTCATTATTTCTACCTTAACTTAATATACAGTCATACTAGTATCAACATCTTTTGCCCACGCGTTCATGCCGCCTGTTAGATTGATAATATCAGTGAAGCCCATTTTTTCCATATAATTACCGACTTGTTGACTCCGCATACCTGAGTGGCAAATAAGTACAATCGTATCGTTTTTATGTTTTTCCAAGGCATACAATTGGTCTGGTACGCTTTGCATTGGGATATGAATCGCACCTTCAATCACACCATATTGCAATTCAATATCTTCACGCACATCAATTTTCACTGGAGAAGCGCCGCTGGCTAAGAAATCTCGTAATGCAGAAGCTGTCATTTGTTTCATTTATTCATTCTCTCTTAAAATTCAAATTCTGGTTTAGGTTCAGCATTAATCATCACCGAAATTACGGTTTCAAATACAGTATCTGTTTGCCACTCTCTTTCTGTAGTTCGTCGAATGAGTTGTACCTGCATGCTATTACCCTTGCCGACGACCGCAAGCATTCGGCCACCGACTTGTAGGCTCTGCAAATAGTCATCCGGTACCGTTACAAAAGCAGCGGTTGTTACAATGACATCCATCCGGTCAGCTAACGGCCAACCTTTCGATCCATCACCTACATTAAGCGCGACATTATCTATGCCTGCTGTTGCTAAATTGTGCTGAGCCAGTGCAGATAACTCTGGTATTATTTCGACAGTAATTACATGGCGAGCAAGTTGTGCCAATAAAGCGGTGAAATAACCCGCACCCGTCCCAATCTCTAATACATTTTCATAAGGCTGAATATTTAAAACCTGCAGTAAACGACCTTGTAATACTGGCGACAGCATCATTTGACCATGACCTATCGGCAACTCAGTATCGGCGTAAGCAAGACCTGATAACTCTTCATCGACAAACTGAGTACGAACCACATCCTTCAGTGCCATCAATACACGTGGGTCTAATACATCACTAGGCCGAACCTGCTGTTCCAACATATTGAAATGAGCGATATCTAGCGTTTTTGCCATTTTTCATCCTTAACATTAGTGATGTAGCATAAGAGTTTTATTATATAGGTGCAACTACATACAAGGGTCATGACCTAATGACGTTATCGTAATACACTCTATTTGTATTGCTTATTAAACCTGAACTAGAACCAGTCGCGTTATTGTTGCTCAGTTTTTTCCCATGTATCACGCAATGTCACTGTGCGATTAAATACTAACTTTCCATCTCTGCAAAGTTCACTATCTGCACAAAAATAACCTTCTCGTTCGAATTGATAGACAGCACCTTGGATCGCATCTAACAAGCTCGGTTCAAGAATACATTCGGTCAGTGTGACTAATGAATTAGGATTAATATGAAGTGTGAAGTCATCAACTGATTTATCATTATCTGGATGTGGGTGATTGAATAATCGGTCAAACAATCTCACTTCCGCTTTGATGCCCTGTTCTGCAGAAACCCAGTGAATAACACCCTTAACTTTACGTCCTTCAGGGTTGGCACCTAATGTGGCCGCATCATAGCTACAACGTAATTCGATAATCTCGCCCACCTCATCTTTAATCACTTCATCACAGCGGATCACATAAGCATTTCTGAGGCGAACTTCTTTGCCCGTAACTAAACGCTTAAATTTATTATTGGCTTCTTCTTTAAAATCTTCTTTATCAATATAAAGTTCGCGAGTAAAAGGAAGGATACGTGTACCCATACTTTCATCTTGTGGATGATTAGCTGCAACTAATTGTTCTGTTTGGCCTTCAGGATAATTAGTGATCACGACTTTAAGTGGATTCAATACCGCCATCGCGCGAGGTGCATTTTCGTTAAGATTTTCACGAATGCAGTTATCAAACATTTCCATTTCTACCGAATTATCAGCCTTGGTAACACCAATACGCTCACAGAAATCACGAATTGCAGCAGCAGGATAACCACGACGACGCATGCCAGAAATAGTCGACATCCGCGGATCATTCCAGCCATCAACTAATCCATCCTCAACTAATTGGGTTAATTTCCGTTTACTAGTAATCGCGTATTGCAAATTAAGACGCGAAAATTCAATTTGTAGCGGATGACACGACACTTTTAAAGTATCTAAGAACCAGTCATATAGCGCTTTATGATCGGCAAATTCTAATGTACATATAGAATGAGTAACGCCCTCAATCGAATCAGACAAACAATGGGTGTAATCATACATTGGGTAAATACACCATTCACTACCTGTTTGATGATGAATCACACCATGACGAATTCGATAAATGGCAGGATCTCGCATGTTTATATTAGGTGAAGCCATGTCAATTTTAGCGCGTAACAATTTCGAGCCATCAGGAAACTCACCAGCACGCATGCCTTTAAATAAAGCTAAATTGTCTGCTACGCTTCGATTTCGATATGGGCTGTTTTTGCCAGGCTCGGTTAATGTGCCACGGTATTCTCGCGTCTCGTCTACCGTCAAATCACAGACGTAAGCATCACCTTGCTCGATAAGCTGAACAGCGTAATTATAAAGCTGACCAAAATAATCTGAGGCAAAATATTGGTGACCCGTCCAGTCAAAACCTAACCAGCGCACATCTTCTTTAATGGAATTAACAAACTCTTCATTTTCTTTATGAGGATTTGTATCATCAAAACGTAGATTACATTCGCCATTATAATCATTGGCTATACCAAAGTTTAGGCAAATTGATTTAGCGTGACCGATATGTAAATAACCATTTGGCTCCGGTGGAAAACGGGTGCGCACATATCCTTCGTTTTTACCCGCCTCAATATCAGCGTTGATGATATTTCGTATGAAATTATTTGGCTTTGATGCTACTGCTTCTTTTTCGCTCATTTCAGTCTCTAATCAAGGTTTTCTTATCCATTATTTGGTTTATCAGCAAATTTAGAATGATAAGAATAAGGTGTTAAGAATATAATCGTAATAGTATACAAGTGCTTAAGCTTTTTCCCATAACAATAAGGTGAAATAATGACAATTGCGACATTTGCAGCAGGCTGTTTCTGGGGTGTAGAAACAAAATTTAGACAAGTAAACGGTGTTATTTCTACGCGTGTTGGTTACACTGCTGGCCATACTGACAATCCCGATTACAAATCGATTTGTACTGGTACTACAGGCCATGCAGAAGCTATCGAAGTAACGTTTGATCCAGCGCTAATAAGCTATACAGGATTACTTGAGGCGTTTTGGCAAATTCACAACCCGACCACACTCAATCGCCAAGGTCCTGATATGGGCACCCAATATCGCAGTGCAATCTTTTATCACAATGAACAACAGCGTCAACAAGCTGTAGCATCAAAGCAATTACTCGATAAGAGTCATTATTATCCTCAGCCTGCCGTTACTGAAATTACCGCGGCGAGTGAGTTTTTCCCTGCGGAAGAGTACCACCAATGTTACTTAGAGAAAAAAGGCCTCGGCTCTTGCCATTAGCTGCCTTTAGTCGCTCGGTGAAATAAAGGTTCATGGACAGATTCACGCGAAAATTGCCAGCATGCTATTACAATAGCAACCACTGAAAAACCAAGTAACACGGCGATATCCGTCATTACTGAAAAATCAGTAGCTACATTAGGCACGGCATGTTTGAGTAAGTCGACGCCATAACTGAATGGGTTGACTAACACGATGTAATGTAAATATGCTGGTAATTGACTGACTGGATATAAGGCACCACTGAGGAAAAATACCGGAAAGATGAAAAAATTCATAATGACGGCAAAGTTATCTATGCTCTTGGAGTAAACAGCAATCAGTCCACCAATTGCTGCACAGCATATTGCCGTTAACACAGCTGGTAACAATAAGCTCAGTGCGATCTTAAGGCTAACTAATCCTAGTACTAATAACAACATCAATAATAAAGTGGCTTGAACCATAGCCGTTAATGTCGCAGCAATCAGTTTAGATAGTACGATCCAATAATGCGCGATCGGTGCGATCATCATCATTCGCATTACCCCAAATTCTTTATCATAGACCAAGGTCAGAGCCGATAACAAGGCAGCAAACAATAAAGTCATCGCTATAATGCCTGGCACTAAGAAGGTTAGATAACCTGCTTGTTCCGGGCCTTGCAACATACTACCAACACCAGAACCAATCACCAGTAACCAGATCATCGGTCTTACCATCGAACTAATTAAGCGAGCACGTTGACGAAATAATTTACTCATTTCACGTCCAACAACTGCCTTTACAGGACGCCAACTCATATTACATTGCCTTGTTCTGGGCCACAAAATGTCCATAAATAGACATCATTAAGATTAGGTTTTCGCCATTGCATAGCTGACACTTCATCGCCGAGTGATTTCTGTAAGGTATAAAAGTCAACATCCTGTGCCGCAATTTTAAAGCTTAAATCTTCATCTTCGCGAATTGGTTGACCAAATAGCGGGCTTAGTTGAGCAGAAATATTTTCTGGGTTGGGTGTCGTAATTTCTAAAATATTAGCCGCTAATTGCCGAGTTAAGTCTGCTGGTGCGCCACCCTGCTGTAAATTTCCTTGTTGGATAAAATCAACATGGTCACAGGCTGCGGCTTCTTCTAAGTAATGCGTAGTCAGAAATACTGTCATTCCCTCTTCGCGGCGTAATTGTTCAACAAAACGCCAGATTGCGCGACGATTGGGTAAATCTAAACCAATAGTGGGTTCATCAAGAAACAATACTTTCGGTTTGTGTAATACACCGCGAGCAATATCTACTGCACGACGTTGCCCGCCCGACAAAGCAATTAATTTTCGTTTACGTTTGTCTTGTAATCCAAAAACCGCTAATAATTCATCAATGCGTTTATTAGCTTCATTGGGTGACAGGTTATACATTGCCGCCGCAAATTGCAGATTTTCATCAATAGACATTGTGCGATCAAGCGCTGAGTCTTGGAACACTAAACCGACAGTTCGTCTAATCGCAACAGGATCAGCTGCTATTTTCTGACCGGCAATCCACGCTTCACCTGACGTTGCTGCTGTCATGGTGGTTAACATATGAATTGTGGTACTTTTTCCTGCACCATTAGGGCCAAGAAGACCGTAAAACTGCCCTGCTTTAATATCTAAGTCTAGGTTATTTACCGCCGTGGTCTGACCATATTGCTTGGTCAGACCACGTGTCGATATTGCTGACTCTTTACTCACTCGCAGACAATTTTTTGGAATTTTTCGGATTACGAAAAACCAATGGTTTAGCTTCTAATACTGTTTTTTCAGCTTCTAGGCGACCACGTTTTAATGCATCTTCAATTAAATGATGATCAAAAGATTTACTGCAAACAGGATCGGCACTTGCAGGATCACCCGTCAACATAAACGCTTGGCAACGACAACCGCCAAAATCTTTTTCTTTTTCATCACAGGAACGGCATGGCTCTTTCATCCATTCGTAGCCACGAAAACGATTGAAGTCGTTTGAATCTTGCCAAATTTCTTTCACCGATACATCTCGGATATTCGGCAAATCCATTCCTGGTAATTCACGTGCCGCATGACAGGGTAAGGCCACACCATCTGGTGTAATGGTTAAGAATACATTTCCCCAACCATTCATACATGCTTTCGGACGCTCTTCGTAATAATCTGGCACAACATAGTAGATTTTCATCTTGCCTTGCTGTTCTTCTTGGTATCGATGAGCAATCGCTTCGGCTTTCACTAACTGTTCTTTCATTGGCAATAATTGATCACGATTGTGCATTGCCCAACCATAATATTGCGTTGTGGCAAGCTCAACATAATCAGCTTCTAGCGAAATAGCTAACTCAAGAATATCTTCCATTTGGTCGATATTTTGGCGATGAGTTACAAAACACAACACCATTGGATAGCCATTAGCTTTTACAGCCTTCGCCATTTCAATTTTATGTTTAAACGCTTGTGTACCTGCAATCAAATCATTTAAATCTTCAGAGCTAGCTTGAAAACTAACTTGAATATGGTCTAAACCCGCTTCTTTAAACTCAGCAACTTTTGCTGCATCCATACCAACACCCGAGGTAATCAGATTGGTATAAAAGCCCATTTTTCTTGCTTCCGTGATTAGCTCGACGAGATCAGGACGTGTTAATGGCTCACCACCAGAAAGTCCTAATTGAGTCGCACCCATAGCCCGAGCCTGTCTAAATACATCCAACCATTCTTCTGTTGTCAGTTCTTTTTTAAAGTTCGCGTAATCCATTGGGTTTGAGCAATATGGGCATTGCAAAGGACATGCATAGGTAAGTTCAGCTAGCAACCATAGTGGTTGGCGAATATTATTATTTGTACTCATACCTGATGCACCACCGGTGCTTCCAGGCGCTTTATTCTGCTCTGATCCAGCCGTTGTCATGAGCTTCCTCCAAAAAATTATAAACATCGTTGTCTAATTCAGCACCGTTAAAAGCTGCTTTTAATTCAGCAATCAATTCAGCCACTGTTTGTTTGTGAGCATCAATACGCTTAAGTATTTCGCCAGCAGCAGGATTCAGCTTAACCATGCCTTCAGGATAAAGTAGCACGTTACAATCTTGCATCGGCTCCCACTGAAAACGATAGCCCAGTGCTAATATGGGAATGCTACTAGCGTTAAAAACTGGATCACTCATTTTATTTATCCACATCCATACAATATGGTGGCCGTTTTTCAATATAGGCCATCCACATGGCATCACACATCGTCCAAAGCACATCAAGTTTAAATTGCAGTAAACTAACCGCACGCTCTTGTTGCTCACGCGTTTTATAGTAGTCTAAAGTAATGGCTAGGCCATGCTCTACATCGCGACGTGCTTCAGTTAAACGCTTACGGAAATAACGGTAGCCGCGCTCATCTATCCACGGATATAACTCAGGCCAGTTATCTAAACGAGCTTGATGAATTTTGGGGGCAAACATCTCAGTCAATGATGAGCTCGCACCTTCTTGCCATGGTGCACGACGAGCAAAATTCACATAAGCATCAACAGCAAAACGTACACCTGGTAAGACATGCTCTTCAGACCAAAGTTCTTCACGTGTTAAGCCAACTGATTCACCTAGTTGTAACCATGCTTCAATACCACCCACATCTCCTTCGTGACCATCATGGTCAAGAATACGTTGAATCCAAATTTTGCGTATTTCACGATCAGGGCAATTAGCTAAAATAGCCGCATCTTTAACTGGGATAGCTGTTTGGTAATAAAAACGGTTAGCTACCCAGCCTTGAACTTGTTCTTTACTCATTTCACCTGAATGCATCTTCACATGTAGAGGATGACGAATATGGTAAAACTCTTCTTTAGCACGTAGTACTTGTTCAAATTCTTCGCGTGACCATGGTGTTTTGTCTGACATTGTATTTCCTCTATTCTGCTAATTTTTTAACACAGCTTATAGTTCGATATCCATACCATCAAAGGCAAGTTCAATACCTGATTTATTCAAGGTTTGTCGTTGTGGTGAATCTTCATTCAATATGGGGTTGGTATTATTAATATGTATAAGAATTTTACGCGGTTTTTCCATCGCATTAAGTATGCTCATAATACCGCCATCACTCGATTGATCGAGATGGCCCATTTCACTGGCTCGTTTATCACTAATGCCTTCATTAGCCATCTCATCATCAGTCCAAACCGTGCCATCTACCAATACGCAATCTGACTTACGCATATATTCAAGAACATGTGGTTCAGCCACCCCTAATCCTGGTGCATAAAAAAGACTTTTACCTGTCCGTGTGTCTTCAATAAACATCCCAATATTATCACCAGGTACCGTATTACCGCGGTGAGGTGAATAAGGAGGTGCTTCACTTAACAATGGAACCGCAGTAAAGATCAATCCTTCAGCACTTGGAATGGTAAAAGGGGTTTGATCTGTCGCAATTTCATGATGATTAATACCACGGAAATGGCCGAGAATATTAAAAACAGGGAAGCCAGTGGTTAAGTCTTGGCGAACGGCTTCTGTTGTGTATATTTCCCATGGTGCAATATGCTCACGTAAGGTTAACATTCCGGTTACATGGTCAATCTGGGCATCGGTAATCACAATTGCCGTAATGGCAGTATCTCTTACCGCACGACCGGGTTGTAAGGCAGGAAAATCATCCATCTGCTTTTTTATATCTGGCGAGGCATTGAATAAGATCCAATCAGTACCATCAGCACTAATGGCGATTGAAGACTGAGTTCGTTTCGTCGCTTGGATGGTACCTTCGCGAACTCCTTTACAATTCACGCAGTTGCAGTTCCATTGAGGAAAACCACCGCCAGCGCCCGAGCCCATAACATGTATATGCATTCTATTTATTCCGTTGAATTACAACCAAATCAAATACATCTGTTAATTTAGAGTTATTTGATTTAGTAATTTTAAGATACTTGAGGCCCTATAGAAGGGCCCCAAGCATACATCAAAAACCGGTATTAACGGTTGCAAATGTACATTGTTACTTCAAAGCCGAAACGCATGTCTGAATATTCTGGTTTAGTCCACATAATAATACTCTCTTATAGTTTAATTAAATGCCATCAGGAATAAGTTCCTGACAACAAATGCAATCTTACACAGAGATCAATTAAGTTACGTCAGGAATACCCGTGACTCATATAAGGATTTTCCTTATTCGTTGCCATTGAAATTTCGAGTAAAAAAAAGCCCTGATATCTTCCGATATCAGGGCTTTTTTTACTTGAGTTTTGAATTAACGATTGCAGATATACATCGTTACTTCAAAGCCGAAACGCATGTCTGAATATTCTGGTTTAGTCCACATAATCTCTCTCCTAATTATAAAGTTATTTTCAGTTTATCTTGTTAACGGTGTTTACTTGCTAACAGGAACAATAATATACGCGTACTTACTCATCATCGTTAGAGGAAAAAACTTGATGAAACTCAGGATTTTCCTTAGTGAGGTGCAAATACAAAAAAGCCTCGATATTGAAAATATCGAGGCTTTTTGTAACTTATATTTTGCTATGAATTATCGGTTACAAATATACATTGTTACTTCAAAGCCGAAACGCATGTCTGAATATTCTGGTTTAGTCCACATGATAAACACCTCGTTAATTTAGTTAATTGTCAGGAAAAATGTTTTTCCGTGACCTTGAGAACAACTATACTCGGAAGAAAAAAACAGGGTTAGAGGAAAAGGCTCGATCTTACTCAGGATTTTCCTTAGACATGATTTTATGCTTCCAATATGCCACTTCTAATCGCTAATCTTGCCAGTTCGGCAGAATTTGACACGTTCAATTTTTGTTTAATACTTGTGTGATGTGTACCCACTGTTTTTGGGCTTAAGTTCAAAATATCAGCAATCTCATTAACCGTTTTACCCTCAGCTAATAAACGAAATACTTCAAACTCACGTTGACTCAATGTATCTATAATATTTCCTGAACCGGTTACTTTTTGCAAAGCAATTTGTTGTGCTATCTCAGGATCAATAAACATTTTCCCTTGTGCCACCTGTTCAACCGCTTTAATCATTTCTTCTGGCGCGCTACGTTTGGGAATAAAGCCTTTGGCACCCGCCTGTATGGCTCGCGTGGTAAATACGCCATCCTCATGGACACTGAGTACCAAAATTCGAGCTTCTGGGCTACGTGCGATAATGCGTTCAATGGCTCCTATTCCACCAATACCGGGCATCGAAATATCCATCACCACCACATCAGGATGATATTTAACATAATCCTGCACAGCCTGTTCGCCACTACCTGCCTCAGCGATTACCACGAGCTTATCTCCATCCTCTAATAAACGTCGAAATCCAGCGCGAACTAACTCATGATCATCTACTAATAATACGGTTGTTTTATTATCATTCATACGATTTTATCTGCCCCTAGTGGAATGGTGACATGGATTTTTAACCCAGTCCCTAAACTACTTTCTAAAATAAATATCCCACCTAAACTGTGTGCTCGCTCACGCATACCCAATAAACCAAAATCAACATCTGAATGAAAATCTTGAATTTCCATCCCTTTACCATTATCAGCTATCTCAATGACTAACTGATTTTGTTTCAAATCTTCATCAAATTCATTATTGACTGAAACAACCATTTCACTCGCATCAGCATGACGCACAGCGTTGGTAATAGCTTCTTGTACCACCCTGAATACCGTCATATTCATTGCTTCATTCAAATTATCTAATCTTCCTGATACATTCAGCTTGAATGCTATATCTGGCTGGCGCTTTTGCCAAGCAGACATGCATTCTTGTAAGGTCGGAATTAAGCCTAAATCATCCAATGGGCTAGGTCGAAGACGAGTTATCATGTTATGGACTACGTCATAAATATGACTAGCAACATCAATAATAGCTTGAGCACTTTTGTATACCTTAGGTTCAGTAGTTTCGCTACGGTTACGGATTAACACTGCATCAGTTTTAATCGCTGTAAGACATTGTCCTAATTCATCATGTAACTCTCGAGCTAGATGTCGACGCTCGGCTTCTTGAGCTTCGGCCATATGATGTGTCAACAAGCGTGTTTCACGTAATTGATTTTCAGCCGATTCGGCTTGTTTGTGTTGCGTAATATCTCTTAATGTACAGATAACTCCACGTACCCTTTCATCGGAATCAACTAGTGGAACAGTTGAAAATAAAATGGAGGCAATCTGACCATCCGCTAATGGCAAACCTGTTTCTAAATTTTCTACCGTTTCACAGTTGTCCAAAATCTCAGCAATTCGACTACGATATTCGGTAAATCCTAAATTTGCCAAGGCTTCGCCTACTAACAAGCTCGTTTGATGGCTAAATAAGCGCTCAGCGGCCGGATTACAAAAAGTAATATTTCCAGCATGATCTAAAGATAAAATTGCATCACCCGTTTGTTTGACCAGTGTAGCTAATCGACGATTTTCTTCAATACTTCGCTCAAGTGTTTGGCCCATGCGATTAAAGGTCTGACTGATTTGATTCATTTCTGGTAAAGAGAAGTTTGGTAAACGTAAGTGTAAATCACCACGCTCAAAACCAGATAAGGCAACCAATAATCGGTCAAGAGGCTTCAGTACCCACCCTACACCCCAATATAAAAGTAACCCTACAAAAATAAATATTCCGATGCCCAGTTCTAAAATACCCCGCAGATCTAACCAGCGGTCGCCAATTTCCTGTAATGGCGCAGCATAAATAACCATATGTCCATTGCCAAAACGCTTGGTTAGCGGTGTCACTTTTGGGAACAATATCTTAACAAACCAGTCAGGTGGTTTTGCATCACTGCTTGCTTGTGGCTCGCCTTCAAATAACAATCCTTTAGAATCAAACAATAATATATGTAAGCTACGAATTTCACCTAAGGCTTTGACCAATTCGTGTAAATGCTCATAAACGCCTAAATCTCTATTGAGTGAGGCTCCAGATAGTGAAACGGTCATTAGGCGAGCTGCCGCCGCCATCGTATCTTCCATTTCAATCTTCACTGACTGTCGAGCATTACTAATCAATACGCTAGTACTTGCTAATAATGACGTTATCAACAGTATGGCAAAAAACAAGTGCACTTTTACCTTTAGACTCATCCGACACTAGTTTCCGCAGTGCCTTTCGCACCAACATTATCTACCCAACGAATGGTAATTTTATCACCTAGCTGACCACCTACTAATTGAAACGAAAAATAGGGATTGCGAGCAGTTGCTGTGCCACATTTGACCGTTAACACCTCATCGTCATTACGCCAACAGCGAATATCTTGAATGAACTCAGCAGGAATCAATTCGCCAGCCTCATTCTTCCCGCGTCCGGTGTGCATCGGATGGGCTAGCAACAATCGCACGGTTGTTTCATCTTCCTTTAGTTTCGCTCGAATACGATCTTTTGCTATTAAACCCATTAGGCACATCCTCCTATATCCACTTCGACAATTCGCGATGTTTTATATAACTGACCACCAGCACTGATGACAGCAATCACTAAGGAATCTTCACTAATCTTAATCATACTTTTGAAAGGCAATTTTACTGCAGGTGTAAAATCCAGACTCATAGCTAATGGATTTGGATTTTTTTCAACTAATATCGCAATACGCTCAATGTCTTTTAGGGTGCTTTGAATTTCAATTGGCACTGATGCGCCATTTACAGCATAACTAGGTGGACTTCCGACTTTGAATTGCACGACTGAATCATCAACTATTTCTGCATGTCCAAGCAATGCCATCAATGCATCTTCAACCGTTTTTGCACTAAATGCATCCATTGGCCAATGAGCCAATAAGCGTTGCGGTAATAACAAACCACTTGCCGCCACTAACGCTAGCGTCGATGCTGAAATCACCCCTTTTAAAAGGGTTCTACGTTGTTGCTGGGTACTATTTGCCATTACAATTTTTCCATCTGTGCCAATGTGATTTCAACCTCACGTAATCGAGAACTTATTTTAGCTAATTGATACTCATCTTTTTTTGCAAAATCTGCCGCTATACGCAATTGATCCGCAGCCTGTTCTAAGCGACCCGAACTATAATAATACTCTGCAAGCCAACTATGAGACTGACTTTTCTCTCCCATCGCTACTTTAGCTTGTGACATTAACTTATAAAGCTGCCGAGATGGTGTTCCCAATTCTAGTTGGGTCTGCAGTAATGCTACAGCCTTTGCAGGCAAATTAGCCTGTAGTAATGCGCCTACCTGTTTCAAGGTCAGTGCCTGATCATCGGGGTATAATTTTTGATTATCATTATAAATCGTTAATGCTGTAGACAACCTGCCCACAGCTATTTCAAGATCAGCCAAGGCTAGTTGATAACTCAATCGGTCTTTATCTTGATCTATCAGTTTTTGTAATACTGCACGTGCCTGCGTGTAATTGCCTTTAGCAGTTAAAGCTAAACTATAACCATACTGTGTCGCCGTGTTATTCAGGTTACTTCCAGATTCCAGTGCATTCGCATAATACTGTGTTAATTGGTTTAAATCAGTCGCAGCCATCACTCGCAATTTTTCACGGATAAGATAAAACTGTAAATTATCCCCTAGTTGTTTTTTTAATGGATAAGTCACTGCTCGTCCTCGCGCATCAGCGATACGAGAAGTTGTCACAGGATGTGTACGTAAGAATTCAGGCACTACACTACTGGTATAAAACCGACTTGATTGTTGTAAACGCTCAAAAAATGTAGGCATCGCTTGAGCATCAAAACCTGAGCGAACAAGGGTCAGCATGCCTAAGTTATCCGCCTCACTCTCATTGGCCCGCGTAAAGTTTATTTGTGCTTGAATACCACCTGCCTGCACGGCCATAATTGCGGCCGTTCCCATTTTTGCATCCGTTGCCGCACCTAATAATGCCGCCGCAATCATTGCCACCGTCATTGGTACGCTCATTTGTTTGGATTGCTCGAAACTCCGTAAAAGATGACGTTGTGTAATATGCGCGATTTCATGGGCCATAACCGAAGCCACTTCATCTTCACTCTGGCTAGTCAATATCAGCCCACTGTTCATACCGATAAAACCGCCAGGTGCAGCGAAGGCATTGACCGATGGATCCGGCACCATAAAAAATGTGAAGTTCAAAGATGGTGCGTCACTATTGGCAGCTATTCGATAACCTAATGACTGTAAATAACTATTTACTTCAGGGTCATCGATTAAATCAACTGACTGTTGCAACCGCCAGAAGAATGACTGACCGATTTCGTATTCTTGCTGTGGCGAGATCAGTGCACCAGCACTATCACCCATTTCAGGCAAAGCAATATCAAGCGCATGCACGGATGACAATGGCCAGGCAATGAACCCTAATAATATTAGTACACTAATTTTTTTCATAATGATCCGTAGACATCTCAACTCCAAAAAGGGTTCCTTCAAGACAAACGATCTATTTAAGTTTATTATTACACTATTATATAGATATAAAACTTAGGAAAAAAAACATGTCACCTTTTGATGTAGAACTCGATACTTCGGGCCTAAACTGCCCGTTACCAGTCCTTAAAGCACGTAAAGCACTATCAGAAATGACCGCAGGCCAACGATTACATTTGATCGTAACAGATGTCGGTGCAAATCAGGATATTCCTGCTTTCTCCAAAATGACAGGCAATCCATTAATTGAGTCTAATGAACAAGATGGTAAGTTGCACTTTATTCTTGAGAAAGGTGCTGCATAATGGCTAAAAAGCTCGCTATTATTGCTAGTAAAGGCACATTAGATTCTGCATATCCGCCATTTTTGCTCGCATCAACAGCCATAGCACTTGGATTTGAGGTGAAAATATTTTTTACTTTCTACGGTCTACAATTACTCAATAAAGAACTTAATTTAAAAGTTTCACCGCTTGGCAACCCTGCAATGCCGATGCCTGTTAACATTCCCAGCATTATACAAATTATCCCTGGCATAGAATGGTTTGCGACATGGATGATGAAACGTAAATTAAAACAAAAAGGTGTGGCAAGTTTAGAGCAACTTCGCGACATTTGTATCGAAACAGGCGTCGAACTGATTGCCTGCCAAATGACGGTTGACTTGTTTGACTTCAAAAATGAAGATTTTATTGAAGGAATTAGTCGTGGTGGTGCAGCAACATTCTTAGAATTTGCTGGTGAAGCGGACGTTACACTTTACATTTAACGGTTCACCTGTCGAGAAGCTATAGACGGTGAATGTTATACTACGTGTGAATTAAATGTTCCAATATCACCTGCCTTACATTATCTTCACAATGAATTTTTCGGTTGATATAACGATGATATATACTTCAATTCAATAACGACTTTAGAGATCTTTTTTCAGCATCTAAAATCTGTGCAAAGGTCTCGTCTAACTATTTTACTTGAATGGGTATGGTAATGGCCGAGAAAAAGACTGATGACAATTTAGAAGAGATTCCCTCGGAAGAAGGCAGCTCAAACTCAGCTTTAAAAGGCCTATCAAAACCAACACTCATCAAAATTGCTATTGGCTTAACAATGCTACTGATTATAGTCGTCGGTGTTTATTTTTTCTTGATGTCAGCTGATGATAAGCCAACCTCAGACGAAGGACTCACATCACCAGCATCAACCTCAGACTCAGTTGAATCTGAAGGCGAATCTCCAAATACCTCAGAAACTGTTCCATTAAATAAGGAATATACTGCTGAGGATATCCAGATCCTTAAAATGCGTGAAGAAGCTGTCGCTCTAAAGGAACAAAATCTAGAGATGAAAGAACGGCTAAGTAAATTAGAGGGGCAGCAAGAGCCAAATATTGAAACAATTGAACCCACTGTTGACGCTACTCCTACCGAAGATGAAACAAAGGTAACTGAAGCACTCGACAAGCCTAAGGTAAAAATAAATCCATACGCAAATTTGTATTCGAGAGATGACAACAGGGTGCGTGAACCACAAAGTGAACCACCACCCGAACCTAAGTGGGGTGATTTTGATCCGCTTTACCGTGGTAAATAAGCCATTGTCATCTTGTTGGGCTACAGTCAGTCACTTTCGATAAGGTCTGGGAATCAATTACTAAATAATATGATTCTAGAGTTATTTGCAAACTTCTACGTTATTGTTGTTTCAGCAATGTTGCAAAATCCTCAGCCGGCATTGGCCTACCCGTCAGATAACCTTGAATATAATCACATTGATGCACCTTAAGGAAATCAAATTGTGCTTGGGTTTCCACTCCTTCTGCGACCACTTTCAATCCAAGCTCATGTGCCATAACAATAATCGCACGGGAAATGGCAGCATCATCACTGTCTAGAGGTAAATCATCAACAAATGCACGATCTATTTTAAGTTTGTCGATAGGAAAGCGCTTTAGATAGGCGAGTGATGAGTAGCCCGTTCCAAAATCATCAATGGATATATCGAAGTTCATTGCTTTAAGTTGATGCAGAATATCAATCGCTTGTTCTGGATCGCGCATTAACATACCCTCAGTAATTTCCAATTCAAGGGTGAATCTTTTAGGATTCAGCTTATATTTTTTTAACAGTTTGGAAAACGTATCTGGTAGAGCCATATTATTAAACTGTCTAGCAGAAATATTAATTGCCACCGATACATGGGGTAAACCTGAGAGTTGCCACTCACTACAATAGGCGAATACGGTTGTTGCCACCCAGTGACTAATTTTCAAAATCAAATTAGATTCTTCGGCAATCGAAATAAACTCCGCAGGAGACACAGCTCCTAACTCTGGATGATTCCAGCGGATCAATGCTTCAGCCCCTGTAATTTTAGCCGTTTTAAGATCATACTGTGGTTGGAAGTACATCTTTAGTTGATTACGCTCTATGGCATATCGAAGTTGTGATGAAATCTGCTGATGACGCTCAATCGCTATGCTCGAGTCTTCCAAATAGTATCTGAAGCAATTACCCCCTTGTTCCTTAGCACGATACATGGCAATATCCGCGCACTTGAGCAAGGTATCAGCATCATTGCTATCTTGAGGGTAGAGGGCCATACCAATACTAGCCTCTAGTACAATTGCCCGACCATTTATCGTATATGATTGCGCAATAATATCGAGAATTTTGAGAGCAATTAATTCGACACCTTCTTCGGATTTTAAACCTAGCAATAAAATGACAAATTCATCGCCACCCATACGGGCAACAGTATCTTCTTCTCGTAAGCAGCCTTGTATTCGACGTGCTACCTCAATCAACAATTGGTCACCAAAATTATGCCCCAGACTGTCATTGATCAGTTTAAATCGATCGAGATCAAGAAATAGTAAAGCAAAATTTTGTTCTGTACGTGCGGCATAAGCAATAGCTTGTTTTAAGCGGTCGTTCAGCAGATTACGGTTAGGCAGGCCAGTAAGCTGATCATGAGTAGCAAGGTAAGTAAGCTGTTTTTCATGATTTTTCTGTTCGGTAATATCACGCATGCTAGACACACGACCGACAATATCATTATCCAAATAATGAGGGTGACCAATAAGCTCAAATACGCGTCCGTCCTTTTTCACTATTTCGGCTTTGAACACCTCCTCTGGATTTGCATACATGTCTGTAGCCAGCTTAGAAAAATAGACTGAGTTTTGCAGCTGATTATTGAAGAATGCCATTCTCTTCTCGAAGCTGCTCGACATTAAAAAGGAAGGTAAAGCACTCCATAATTGACAAAATTTTTGATTAAATTGAATAATATCACCCGTCAGTGAAGTTACTACAATTGCGTCAGCAGTTGATTCTAGTGTAGTTTTCAATAGGCTGTAAGAAGTTTTTAAATCCTTTTCCCCATTTAAACGCAGTGCGTCGTTACGCAAAGTAGTGATGCCAAAGCTTAAATCCTCCGCCATTTCTTCCAGTAGTCTAACTTCCATCTCATCAAAGACATCAGCTTGTTCTGCGTAGAGGATAAATACGCCAAATACGTCATCATTGCGCTTAAGCGGTAGCGCTATAAGTGAGTTGTAACCCCATTTAGCTATCTGCTTCTGCCAGGGTCCCATTTGTGGATTGTTTAACAAATCCTTTTCAACCCGTGTCTTGCCATGACGTATTGAGTAACCTGCGGGTCCTTGCCCGAGTTCCCCGTCTCCCCAAGAAATAGTCACCTGCTTTAGATAGCCTAGATCAACACCTGCCTCAGCTATTGGTCGAACGGTGTGTTGCTGATCATTTTCTTTATAACCAACCCAAGCCATGCTGTAGCCACCTACATCTATCGCCACCTGACACATAGCTTGTAGCAGTTTGGCTTCATTACTACCGCGAAGCAGTGTCTGGTTACCTTTTGATAGCATGGCCAATGCGCGGCTATGACGTTGTAATGCCTGTTCAGCCAGTTGGCGGCGACGTTCGGTCTCTGAAACCAGTACTGCATTTTGGATAGCGGAGGCGAGGCGAGAGGGTCTGTCCTTGAGCAAAAAGTCGTGAGCTCCCTGTTTGAGAAGTTCAACGGCCGCCTCTTCACCGATAGCGCCCGATACCACAATGACCGGCAACCTAGGATCATATTCTTGAAGATAGGATATAATTTCACTAAAGAGCAACCCCGGCACATTGTAATCAGATACAAACGCATCCCAACCACCGCTGGCAAGCCCTACAAGCAGTTCCTCTCGGTTTTTTACCTGCTGGCAGTCGACATTGAGACCATCCTTACGTAACTGCCGTACCAGCACTTGATAATCAGCATTTTGATCTTCAATAAACAACAATTTGAGTAATTTATCCACTATATTGCCCTCATTCCATTGGTGGATCATTCAACGCCATCCAGTAAATACCAAGTTTTGCTACCGCATCAGCAAATTCGGCAAACTCAAGCGGTTTACGTACAAAACTATTGGCACCTTTCTGATAACTAGATAGCCGGTCACGTTCTTCGTCAGAGGAAGTGAAAATAGCAATTGGTAACAGCTGAGTGCGGGAATCTGCTCGTAATATACTCAATACTTCCAGGCCACCAAGACGTGGCAATCCTAAATCAAGCAGCACCACGCTCGGTAGATAGGAACCATCCCTATCGGCAAATTCACCTTGGCAAAATAAATAGTCGATTGCTTGCTGGCCATCTCGCACCACAGTGACATCATTGCCCAGATTGGCCTTTCGCAATGCCCTCATAGTCAGTATTTCATCCTGCTCATTATCTTCTACTAACAAAATCGATTTTTTAATCATTTGTAGTGCCCTCATCTTCACTATCGTCAATAATAGCCTGTTTCAATGAGAAGCAGAATCGAGCCCCCTGACCAGGAATACTATCGGCGTGGATTATGCCCCCATGTCGATGGATAATACGCTGGACAGTGGCTAAACCAATGCCTATTCCAACAAACTCTTCCTGCCTATGAAGACGCTGGAATGGCTGAAATAATTTACCTGCATGAGCCATATCGAAACCAGCGCCATTATCAGCTACACAAATCAAATCATCACCATCCTCGCCTATTTGGCTATGTACAGTGATAGTGGCATCAGCTTTGGCAGCCGAATATTTCCACGCATTGCCAAGTAGATTCTGCATGACCACTTCAATCATACGCGGGTCACCTCTGCCACGCAGCCCTGACTCTACCTGCCAGCTAACCTGTCGTTGCGGTTCCGAGCGGGATAATTCTTGCAAAAATCGCTCTGCTATCGCTGAAATATCGACTTTTTCACGCACAAGCTTACCCCGAGTACTTCGCGACAGAGTCAGCAGACCATCGATCAATTCGCCCATACGTTGGCCACCTTTGATAATATGATCAAGGTACTCTTTCGCTTCAGATTCTAGACTCTGGTCGAAATCTTCCACCAATGCTTGACTGAAGCCTGCCATGGCCCTTAGTGGTGCTCGTAAGTCGTGTGCGACCGCATAGGCAAAGCTGTCCAGTTCCAGATTGGCAGCTTGTAGTTCAGCAGTGCGATCAGCCACTCGTTGTTCAAGATTTTCAGTCAAATTCATCAACTTATCCTGAGCATGCTTACGCTTCGAAATATCAAGAATGTTAACTAGTATAAAAGTGTGATTATCTTCCTCATAGGGACTCAGGCTAATTTCAACAGAGAAAGCACTGCCATCCTTATGCCGACCACACACTTCTCTACTGTTACTCGCATTACCTGTAGTGAGGTATTGCAAATAGCTAGCACAAAAATGTTTATGCTGTGCTTGGCTTAGTTCAGGTACGAGTATTTCGATATCTTGCTGATGAAGCTCTTTGGCATCATAGCCAAACATACGCTCACATTGCGGATTAAGTAACACAATCCCGCCATTGTTATCCACCACCAACAAGCCACTGGCATTAGCTTGGAACAACATTTGGAAGCGTTTATTGACCTGATATAATTGCTCTGCCGCGACTGCTTTAGTGTGCTCAAGGGCGGCATCTTTTTCAGCTTGTACTTGTGCTGCTCTACTTTTAGTCAAATACCAAAGCATCAAGGCGAACAGGGTCAAGATAATCAATGCATTGATTATTTTGGTCGACCAAATACGTTGATCAATAGCTGACAACTGCTGTGCAGGCATATGTGTCAACACAATCCAGTTAAGGTTCTGAGCCAGTACTTTTTCGCTGCTGTGGACAGGGGAAACAGAGTCCCAGGTCCACAGACCATCAGCCAGCCGGATTTGGCCATCTCGTTGTGCTGAAATAGCATGCCATGCTTGCGGATAAAGACTGGATAGACTGGCTGTTTTATCGTGAAACATAAACCCCCATTCCTGTGTTACATCTGGGCTTCGCAGCCAAAATCCATCGGCATTGATCAACATGAGTCGCTCGGCTGCAGGCCCAGTATTTCGAATGAATGTATTAAGTATCGGCTGCATGGCAATATTAATGATAAGAATACCGCGTGGATTGCTCTGTTGATCGAAAACGGGTGCTGCAATACGCATCATTGGCTCATAAGGGATTTCAATTTGACCGTTTTCACTATTCAGATCCAGTGGAGAAACATAAATCTTCCCTGGGCTTAAACGCATAGTGTCTTTAAAATAATAACGGTCGAATTTATTTTGTAATTGGCTGTTAGGCGCAGGACTAGGAAAACCATTATTATCGACACGGATACGTTCAAGACCATTCTGATCTATCCAACGCACCTGAGCATAATTGATATTCCGTGATAGCAAGCTAATAAAAGCTTGCTCCATCAATTCACTATTTTCTCCACCTGATTGATAGACCTTGCTTACCACCTTTTCCTTAGCCAGTGAGGTTAAATGTCTAATGGGTATTTCCAGCTCTTCACTCAAACGGATTTTACCGAGAGCAACATAGGTCTGTTCGTAGGCCATAAGTATTGCTTGCTCACTCTGAATACTTGCCAGCCCTTGGCTCCATGTTCCATAAATCACCAACACAGAGATGGGGATAAACAGCAACAGAAATTCTTTGCATACTTTTCCCACTTTAAAACCTACAAAGAATGAAAATATTGCCTTAATAGTGCTTGTTAAACTGCTCATCATCAACCTTTCCTCAGTCAATCATCAATTAGCATTAAACCCTCTTTTGATAATTGCTCCTGTGCAGTCGATCTATCTATTTGTGGTGTATATAACTCAATAGCATGCGTTAACATATATATACACCATATCGTATAGTTTAAGTACAAAAAGATCCAATAGTTACATTATGTTGCAGATTTTCATCGAGTAAAGGTTAATCTAATCGGATAATTAATAAATAATTTCGCTGACTATTGCAGGTATTACTCATGATGAACTAGCGATTGATTCATCACAGGATACTGTCGTCGGGTAATATGACCTATTGCATCCTTTGTAAGAATGACATTAGGCCTTATTTTACATTCCCCATTGGACAATTTCTTCTACGGCTGACTGAAGTACAAGCTCTGAAGAGTTTCAGCGTTGATGAGTGCTAATTAACCTTCAATTGCAAGCCAATGTGTATTAGCTGAATTGTGATTAAGTTGATGGTAAAGGTTATTCGGCGACTGAGTGAAGACATGCGGAAGAAAGTTACCTAGGGAATGTTGTTACGTTCACCGAAAGCAACAAAGAAGCCTCAGCATAATTAAATGCTGAGGCTTGGAATCTGTTGGCTCCTCGACCTAGACTCGAACCAAGGACCTGCGGATTAACAATCCAATAAAAAAATTCTATATCATTGTTCTAATTCACTATTAATGTGATTCTCGTTGCATTAACATCACCACAATGCACAACCGATCTACGTAACATCCACCCTCGTTATTTTGATAATTAATTCTATGTATGCCAATATTTACCATAAAGATAGCAAGGGTTTTGAAACACAGTTATTATTTTATGATCGTTAATAATCAGTGGGGTACAGTGTCCATCAATCGATGTACAACCTCATTGATTTTTGCGAGAAAATCAAATTTGGGGGGGAGTATGATCAAGTTCTAGTCAGTAATTAATCTCAGCGTAAACGAAGAGATGTTTAAATTATTATTTAAAAATTAAACTAATTTTAATGGGAGTCTCTTCATGACAAAGACACAAGCAGAAATGGATGCAGCTATAACAACCGTTATCATCCGTAAAAAGCATACGCAAGATGTTGCTGATTTAATTGAGAAATTTGAATATAGCAATGAAGCAGCAGCCGAAAATTTAGGGGTGACGGTTATTAAAGTTAAACAAATTATTGCCGGTGATGTCGAGTTTGTTGCTACTCAGCATTTGATGGATATGAAGCGAAAATTTGGCAGTAGTTGCGGCTGTTAAGCTAACTAACTTGAACCCTGGATAAGGAATTGAATACCTGTTCCAAAAGTGAAAGTGTCAGGGTTTTTATGCCTTAAGCTCAATGCTGTTAGTTGATACAATTGCTATGGCGATGAACTACCTCATAAAATACCCTGTTAGGGTATTAAGCAAATGGCATACATTGTACTTCAGCATGTCAGTAACAAATATGCAAAGTCGAATGAGGGTAAGACACTTGATAATCCTGTCGCAGTCAAATATTTAAGCAGTATCTTGATCCAAACGAGTTCCAAAAACTACAAGAAGATTATCCAGAGGGATACGTTTATATTTGGGGTGCAAAGTATGAAAGGCACCATCAGATTTCAAAAATAAAAATAGGTCAGACTCTTGTTTTATTTAGACGGGGTAATAAGCTATTTCATGCAGGTATAATCAAACATATTTTCGTAAATAAAGATTTAGCTTACTACTTATGGGGTACAGATGAACGTAGTGAAGCTTGGGGTATTATTTACCTTATGCTTGAGATAAGAGACGTATCTATTGATGTTAGCGAAATTAATAAAGCTATAGGGTGAAAGCCTAATAATAACTGGCAAAGTATGACTTCAGTGGAAGGCGAAAAAGCCACCGCTGATAACCGTTATACAGAGAGTCATTCCCCATGGTTTAAGGTGATAATAGAACTATAAAACAATAATCCTTCACAATTTGTATTGCAGATAAATGATGAGATTGGCTGACAATTCCAATGTGACTTTAGATTAATCCATAACGATGATCTTTCGAATCCAGACTTCGACGAACGAATGCGCATGGCAGATAATGCCCCACTAATTAATTCGCCTAAAGTATTGATAGTGATACTCTACGTTATGTTGGTTAATTCAGATGAAATTGCCTAGCATCGCACTACTTGTGAGTGATAGAACTCATAGTATCGATGCTATCAGGCTGGTAGCCAGCACCATTATCACCACCAAAAATACTGCTACATCCCAGCGAGCGAAGTAGTCCTCGGTTCGTTTCATTCTTGCTATGGCAACCGCTACCAGAGCCACCATTCGATCTTGACACCACTGTCGTGCTTCGCTAAAAGTATATTGAATCCCACTCCAGCTTCTGACCATACGGTATAACGGTTGTAAGCTGCGTTCCCAAAGTACCAGTATATCGCCGGCGGGCAATGGTCGTACCAACTGGAACAAGCCCGTTCGTAGCACGACCACGGTTACAAAAAAGGCCAATAGCACAGGCCATAGACTATCAATCACCTGCATGGTCTCCGCTTGATCTGATGGCCAAGACCCCAGCCACCAAGGTGCCAACAAGACAGCCATAATCACTGCTACCCATGGCAATACAAGACCTGCCACTGGGACTAAACCTATAGGCTGGCCAGCAGGCCGAAGTAAATATAATAGCCGCGCCATCAGCAATGCCGTGGCAATCGCACTGGCCGATAATAACAACGGCAACAGTACATCCCAGGGTGCGGGAGCATAGAGAGCGTAAGTTTTTATCAGGCTCTTGGCTAGCATACCGCTAGACCAGGGCGCACCAGCCAACGCCAACGCAGGCAACCATAGGCCGAACCAGACCCAACGACGCTGCAAGCGGTGATGACTTCCGGCAAGACCGGCCCCTAAAAATAGCGCACCTTTACTTAGGCCGTGGTGCAGCGCATAAAAAGCGATACCTGGCAATATGACTGGCCAAGCTTCCGGAGCCAGCATTCCCAAGCCCACAGCCATCGTCATGATGCCCATTTGGCTGATACTGGAATAGGCCAACAGGGTCTTCGGATCGCGTTGCGTCAATCCGATTACCACGCCGTAAAAGGCGCTAACAAGCCCTAAGGTGATGACAGTTATGCCCCAGCTAGGCAGAGCAATCTCACCCAATGGTAGCAGCCGCAACCAGCCCAACAACCCCGCCTTGATCATGGCACCGGACAGTACAGCGCTGGCCGGCGTAGGTGCTACCGGATGCGCCAAGGGTAGCCAAACGTGCAGGCCAATAATGCCCGTCTTAATGCCAAAACCTGCTAACGTCAGCAGAATCACAAGATCCCGGTTGTCGGCATCGATCAGTCCTACTCGCACGGCATCGAAGCTTGTGGCGCCCGTGGCCTGCACGGCTAGTAGCAGAGCAACGAACAGCATCAGCTCGCCCACCACCACCAGACTTATATATACCCGCCCAGCCCTTAGGGCAGCCACGGTACCGTTGAAAATCACCAGACCATAGGAGGCAAAACTCATCAGGGTGAAACCAAGATAAAAACCCGGCAAATCGTGCGCCACAATCAGGCCAAAATTGCCCGCCATAGCCAACAGGAAAAAGAAATAAAAGCGAGTACGTTGGTCCGGCTGAGGAAAGTAGGCCCGAGCATACACGCCCGCTGCTGTCCACAAAAATGCCGATAGCAGTAAGAACATCTGGCCCGTAGTGTCCAACCCCAGCTCGCTGCCCATCAACACTCCGGGTAACTGCCAGCGTATATCGGACGGTGTCAACAGCAGGCTGACTACCAACACCGGTAATGCTGCCCAAGGTGCCAGGTGCAACGCCGCAGGGTTAATCCTCCTGAAGAGCAGCATTAATGCCAGCAACAGTGGCCAGATCACACCTAACAATAATAATCCACCTGAGAGCGTCATATTCATGGCTGATAAAATTCCCGTCGCGCAATTAGCTGTGCCCACTCTAGCGGGCTGAACGCCGCTGTAGCCAGCAAGCCAGCACCCACCGCCAGCAGTGCTGTAATAACCGGTGGTAGTAACAGTGCCCAGGCGGTTTCTTTATCACCAAAGTCATGTTCATGCGGCCAAGCATCTGGCGGCGGTCGGAACCAAGCTCGATGCAGGATCGGCAAGAAGTAGGCCGCGTTGAGCAAACTGCTGCCGGCTAATACTAATATCACCCAGCCCTGACCGGCCTCCAGAGCCCCCAAACCCAGGTACCATTTACTAATAAAACCAGCAACCGGTGGCGCACCGATCATGCCAAAGGAACCGACTGTAAAAGCCGCCATGGTCCAAGGCATTCGTCGACCTACACCATCCATCTCACTTATCTTGTGGACCCCCAGCGTTTCCGCCAGATTGCCGGCGCAGAAAAACAGGGTGATTTTCATCAGGCCTTGGTGCACCAGATGCACCAAGCCGCCGACGGTGGCGATGGGTCCAGCGATTGCGACGCCCAGCACAATGTAGGAGACCTGACTTACTGTGGAAAAGGCCAGTCTGCGCTTTAGATCATCTTGAAATAGCGCCCGCAACGAACCATAGATGATGCTCACCGTCGCCACCGCCGCAAGTGGTCCGGTAAGGCCAAGGACTGCCGCCCTTTCCACCCCGAAAACATCATATACCACCCGCACGATGCCGAACGCACCGGCCTTGACCACAGCCACCGCATGCAGTAAGGCGCTGACCGGTGCTGGGGCGACCATGGCCTGTGGCAGCCAGCCATGCAGTGGTACCAGGGCCGCCTTCACGCCTAGCCCAGCGATCAGCAGGATAAAAATAGCCACTAGGGCAACGTGATGTTCTTCACCCAGCCCGTGGATAAATCCCTGTGGCGTAAACTCCAAGGTGCCGGTCAGGGTGTAGAGCCAAACTGTACCTAGCAACAATAAGCTGCCACCGCAGAGGGTGTAGATGAGGTAGCTTTGTCCGGCACGGCGGGCCTCTTCTGTACCGCGATGTACAATCAAGGGATAGGTCGACAGGGTCAACAGTTCGTAAAACAGTAGGAAGGTGATCAGGTTACCAGCCAGTGCCACTCCGACGGTGGCGGTTACGCACAAACTGAAAAAACCAAAAAAACGGCTACGGTGGGGTGAACCTTCTAGGTAACCGATGGCATAGATGGTGGTCAGTAACCACAGTACACTGGAGAGAGCAACAAATAGCAGGGCCAGCGGGCCGGCGCGCAGCACCAGATCAAGGTCCGGCAACAAGGGCAACCGCGTTTCAAAATAGTGACCGTGATAGCCACCCCAAAACATCCAGCCGACTAAGCCGAGTTTTGTAACGGCCCCTAATAGATTTAGTACCGTACGCAAACGCACCTTCTCTTCTGCCAGACCGAAGATAAACAGGCCGGTCAACAGCGAACTTGCAATCACCAAAAGTGGAACCCACTCATCCCAATTCATGGCTTCACCCCGCCGGTGCCAAATGGATCGCCGATACCAACCAGCGGCAAGATCTCAGTAGCCATCAATCCTACCAAAATTGCAGCGATGGCCAAGAGTAACGCCGCCCACTCCATGCTTAAGGGTACCGGTCGCGACTCATGTGGTGCGTCAGCCTGGGTGAAGGCATAGCCCAGAACCTTGAAGATATACCCTGCTGCCATCAGACCGCCAACCATCATAACCACTACAAGATCCCATCGGCCCTGAACCAAGGCCGCCTCAAGTAGCAGCCACTTGCCGATAAAGCCACCACTCGGCGGCAATCCCATAATACTTACCCCCGCCAGAGCAAAGGCTGTAACCGTGATTGGTAAGCGCTCCACCACTCGGTCAAGATCCGCGATACGGTCATGCCCGCCGAAACGCAATAGATTACCGGCCACCAGAAACATAGCCGCCTTGGCTAGGGCATGTGACAACGCTAGGTAGGCGGCCGCACTCCATGCCGCAACTCCATCTCCCACGGCAAGTGGGAACGCTAGGAATAAATAGCCAATCTGAGCCACAGTGGAATAGGCAATCAGCAACTTCAACCGGGTCTGCCGTAAGGCTTGCAAGGAACCCCACAAAACGGCTGCGGCTCCTAGTAGGCCGAGCAAATCTGCAACGCCCTCAGCTCCCAGAGGACCGAAAATATCCAACCACAGACGTAGCAGAATGTAAAAAGATGCCTTCACCACTAGTGCAGATAACACCGCACTAACGGGAGCCGGCGCGCTGGCATGCGCTGGCGGTAGCCAGAAATGCAACGGGAAAAGTGCTGTCTTGAGTACTAGACCCGCACTCATCAACCCCAATGCCGCCCAGACGATTGGCGTTGCTTCAACCCGCTGGGCAAGAATCGCGATATCGACACTGCCAAAGCCGTGATATAACAGCACCACGCCGAACAGATAGGCTAGCGATCCAAGCAGCGTTGCTAGCAGATAACGCATCGCCCCACTTAGGGCGTCTCTACCACCGCTCAGCGCAGTCAATGCCACCGCCGCCAGTCCTATCAATTCCAAAGTGACATAGAGATTAAAAATATCTGCCGACAGAAACAAGGCATTCAGCGCTGCCAGAAGGAACAGCCACAGTGGCCAGAAACGGAGTGATAGTGATTGCTCAAAATAAGCCGTTGAATAGAGGCTGATCGCTAGACCCACTAGAGCGGCCATAGCCAACATCAAAAGACTCAGGCCATCAGCATAAAGCTCGATCCCCAGCGGGGAGCTCCAGCCGCCTACGGCATGACGATAGATGCCATTTCCTATCATTTTCCAAGCCAGCCCTACAACCGACAGGACAATAACAGACGAGGTAAAAAGACCGAGTGTTTTAGCTACCTTTGGCCAGAGAAAACAAGTCATACCACCTACTAGCGGCAGTAAGATCAAAATCACGGCCCAAGGGATATTGAACAGAGCATCCCCCATCGGCGTTACTCTCCTCTCTCTTCGGGAAGTTCGGCACGTCCAGTCTCTGCCGCTACTTTCAACATCAAGAAAAGTGCCAACGCAGTGGCCGATACGGCCACCACTATACCGGTAATCACCATGGCGTGGGGCACAGGGTCCGGTATAGCATTCCCGGTTCGCTTAGCCAGTGCCACCAGTACCAGGAATACCCCGCTACCCATAATATTGAGCGCCAAAATCTTACGCAACAGGTGAGCATGTACGATCAGGGCATATAGCCCTATACAAAACAGTCCCACGCCCACTAAGGCATACAGGAATGCAGCGTTCATTGTTTTTTCCTATGCTCTGGCCGGGCGCCCAGAAACAGAGCAGCCAGCGTCACGCCGATGGAGATAGTCGCCACAGTCTCTAGAATGAGTATCAGAATGCCAGCTTGAGCCTGAGGATATTCCAATAAGCCCCCTGTTTTGAACATCGTCAACACCGCAATGGCAACGAATGCAGCAGGACCCGCTACCAGTGCGAGCCGTAGAGGTAACCCTGTCAAGCCGTGATGGAGTCGCCAACCGGCCAACAACAGCAACACACCGGCTGCCCCCAACACCGCCCCTGCCTGGAAAGCACCACCCGGCGAATCGGCGCCAACCCACAGAAGATAGGCAGCCACTAGTATCAATACTGGTGCTAGAAGCCGTGCTAGGGTATCGAGCACAGGGTCGGGAGCGGGTTCCGGTTGCGGAGGCGGACTGCCAAGCGACCAGACACCCAGCAGCGCCATCAATAGCACGACCATCTCCAACAGAGTGTCGTAAGCACGGAAATTGAGCAGTACCGCAGTCACCGGATTGGAAACGCCGCTTACCTCCATTTTGGCAGCCACCATTTTTTGGAGACCCTCAGCTTGGTCAGGCAACGACAGTACGGCATAACCGAGACCTGCGGCGAGCACCAATATCAAAGGCAAAAGCAGCCAACGGCTTATGCACATATCACTTCTCCGGAGTTTCCGGCTTCATCCGGCTTTTCTGATATGCGATATCTTGAGTGGAAACAACAAAGTAACCCGCGACAAGGGCAAGAATAATGGTGCCAACACCGATCAGTGACAGGCTATCATATTTCTCAGGCTCCAATATGATGATCTTCCGACCAAGGGCAATCAGCGCAACAGAAAAAATCACTTTAAGCTCGATCCTACCTTCAAGGTAATAACATTTTATGGTTTCCAGCAATTCAAGGCCAATGAGTACCAGCAGAAATAAACCGAATATCTCTAGTAAATCAGTAACCTCAACAATGAATAGGGGTGGCTTCAACACGTCTTGAATTAGCACCCAGGCCAAATCGATCAATGCAAAAACGATCACCACTGCTAACAGAAGGATTAACACCCCAGTAACGATACGTTCAAACTTGTGCAGATAATCAATCATCTTTCTTTCTACCTTTCATGGGGGCCTTATTTGAAATATGTTGAAAGTATGACTGGCCATCATCACTATCGGGCGCAGTAATACTGATATTCCGGAGTCGCGCCAAAGCTGCCAGCAGCAGCGCCCCAGTTAGACCCGCACCTATGGCGGCTTCAGCAAGTGCAACGTCGGGCGCATCTAGTCGCACCCAGGCCAGCGCCATAAGCAGTCCAAAGGCAACAAACAACACAATGGCCTTATATAAATCAGGACTGGCCAATACCCGCCAGGCCAACCACAATAAACTTAAGCCCAGCAGGATATCGAAAGACCATTTCAAAAAGTTTAGCGTCTCCATATACGGATTCCTCTTTGCAGTGCAGTCTTAGCAATCAGATGGGAAACACTGGCACCGGCTAGCAAAACTAGCAGCCAGATCAGTAATAATTTACCCACGGCAGCCCAAGATGGTGCTTGTATAAGCAGGCCGATGACAACCAGACCCAATCCGACATTGTCGGCCTTGGTCAAGGCATGTAGGCGGGTGTAAATATCGGGAAAACGTAGCAAGCCCACCGTACCAGCAAGGAAAAAAAAAGCACCGCTCAGCAGTAACACCAGGGAGATATAATCACTCAGCGTCATGCTTTTTCTCCTGGTCTGGCCAAGCGCGCCGTACAAAAGCCACTGCCGTCACCGCTGCAAGCAAGGCGAACACCAGCGCCACGTCTATCAGTGCTACATTGTCCAACGCCTGCGCCAACAGCAGCAATACTGCCACTGCTGAAGTACCGAATAATTGTGCTGCCAGCATGCGATCAGCAGCGGTCGGGCCGCGCAGTATGCGCCACATTCCAGCAACGAGGTTCAGCAACAAGAATAACGCTAGTGCAAAGTAAAGGGTTTGCATGCAGATTCAGACTTTAAGCATGACAGGTGTTACAAAGTCAGGCGGCTTGATCGCAAGTACAGAGCAATCAATCTGGTTCAGAATGGTCTCTGCGGTATTACCCATGATGAAGCCCGGAACACCGGTGCGAGCTACCGTACCCATGACCACAAGATCGGCCTCGATTTGTTGAGCCAGTACCGGTATCACTTGGCGAGGCCATCCCTTCACCAAGTGTATTTGGGGTTTGAGATAACCCAACACCTCATTCCCCTGCTCGCTGGCCACGTCATGTAAGAGCACATTCAGACTTTCAGTATGTTGCCGCCTCGTTTGTTCGACATAGTCGTTGACCTCCTGTTCTGGTCTTCTCATGAATGCGCTGTTGCGCAGGGAACTCTCACCTATTGCATCCCACACATGCACGATATGTAGGTCGGCGGACTCTGCCAGCGCCAAAGAACTCGCCATCTTAATAATCTGGCGATTCAGTGCACTTTGTGATTTAGCCTTCGCTGCCGGATAAGCCTCATCAACATCGACCGCCGCCAGAATATGCTTGTAAGCTTTCGGCGCCTGTGACTTGATCAGCCATACTGGGCACGGACACTTACGTAACAGGTGCATATCATCACTGCCGAACAATCGATCTAACCAATCCTGAGTTTCGGGAGTCTTAATCACCAGATCACACTTGTTACGTAGAGCCTCGTAGATAATTTCCAGAAAAGGTACACCTGTTAACACTTTAGTTTGCACATCGAGTTGACTTCGATAAGGTTCGATAAATTGTTCCAGCTGCTTTTCATGCGCATTCACCATCTCGGCCTGCAGATCGGAGGAGATCGTGTCTCCCTCGGCCATCCGCATGCTAACCGTGATATGCGGGATCACATCGACGACCGTCAGCTTGGCCTGATTATTCTCCGCCAGCGCCACGGCGCGTTCTAGGGCAGGCTTGCACGTGTCCCCTGGTTCCACTACGCAAAGAATGTTCTTGAATCTTTTCATCTCATTTATCTCCAACATCATCTAGGTTCCGACACAGACCAAACATCCGTGCCACGTGTTGTTCAATCACAACAATTTCCGATTTGAAATCACTTCCACTATCAAGTACATGGATCTTCAATACACTCTGACCCAACTCTGCCGACAAAGTGCCCGGCAACAAACTTAGCGTATTCACCATAATCACCTGGGCTAATCCAGGGGGCAGTCTCAGTGGATATTCAATTAACTCTGGCGCAATGGGCAGATGCGGATGGAAGACCCGCCAGGCCACATCAATCCCACCCATCAGGGAACGAGCGAAGAAAAACGGTACAAATCTAACCCATGCGCTCCAGACCAAAGGCAGCGGTGGGATGAGCGCTATACTGGCCATTACGGAAAGCACTACTGCAGGTGCTCCAATCCACCAGGACGATGCGTCACCATTGGTAAGAACCCACCAGATAAGTGAGAACAGAATGCCACGCGTTACGATCGTTGACACCTTGTATCCTTTTTCAGGAAAGCCCAGTGGGTTTTCAGATAAAGGGAGCCCTTTTTTAATCCAGTTCATTGTGAAATCATGTGCTGCAATATGCGATCGGCCGCCTCGCGGGCAGCATCGGCAAATGGGACCAGCACTAAGTCAATGCTACCTTGCCTTAAATAGACAGCCTCATCGGCAGCGGTGTGGACGGTGATGGCGATTCGTCCTGTATAGCCCAGATTGTTCAGAGTATGGATAAGTGAGTTATTGATGTTTGCTTCACGCGCAGTGCTGATCACCCACTGGGCATTAGCTAGAGGTAGTGAGGCGATGAACTCAGGATCTTCGGCATCACCATAGAGCACTGGATAGCCCATCGCATCGCCGTTACGTATCAGCTCAGGGTTGAAGTCAACACTCAGTACTTGGCAATCACGCTTACGCAGCGCTTGAGCAATACCCGTACCATATCGGCCCATGCCAAAAAGAATGATCAGTGGGACAGTATTGTCGAACGGAATATTTTGCTCTACTTCTCGTAGAGGATGGTGGCGTTCGAATATTGTAAGCCAAGGCGCCAGCCGTTCATAAAGTGGATAGGAGTAGAGGATCATATAGGTCGAGACGCTGATGGTGATAATGCCAACCAAGGTGATCAAACCCATCGTTTCAGCGTCGATATGCCCGAGGCTCAGCCCCAGCGCTCCCAGAATCAGAGAAAACTCACTAATCTGCGCCACAGTAAGTCCAGCGAGAAAGCTGGTGCGCTTGCGATAACCCAGTGCACCCATGATGATCATGACGATCAGAGGGTTGCCAATCAATACAAACAAGGAAAAAATCAAGGCCTCAGGAATCTGCGCGCCCAGCAGTCCAAGATCTAGCGTTGCCCCTAAATCAATAAAGAAAAATAACAGCAGAAAATCACGCAGACTAACCAACCGAGCGCCAAGTGCATTCCGGTAAGGTGTCGAGGCCAGCGAAACACCCGCGACAAAGGCCCCCACCTCCTTACTGAAGCCCAACATATCTCCTGTGGTCGCTAACAACACAGCCCATGCGATACCAAACAATACCAATAGCTCCTGAGAGTGAGAGAGCAAATGGAGCAGTCGCGGCAATATATAGCGCATCATTAGCCCAACGGCCACAAGAAACACCAAGCCCTTGAGCAGGATACTAAACGCCGCAAAACCGGCTGAGCCATCACTGTTATTAGCCATGGCGTTGAGACCGATCATAGCCAATACCACTACCAAGTCCTGCACGATCAGAAAGCCTAGGGCAATACGACCATGCAGAGTATCCACCTCACGTTTGTCAGAAAGCAGCTTGACGATGATGATAGTGCTGGAAAAGGTCAAAGCCACCGCCACATAAAGAGCAGCAATCGGCGTCATACCTAAGGCAATCGCAATCAGATAGCCGATGATGCTGGTAAACGCAATTTGGCCAAGTCCTGTTGCCAGCGCCACCAGTCCCATAGTGCGAATGATGTGCAGGTCCAGCTTGAGTCCAACGACAAACAGCAGCAGCGTGATACCGAGCTTGGCCAGTAGATCGATCTGATCATCGGCATTTACCATCCCCAACACAGAGGGACCGACCAGGATACCCACAATAATAAAGGCCACAATCAGCGGTTGTCGTAGGCGCACTCCTATGGCACCGATTACTGCTGCCAGCAACAGTAACAGTGCCATTTCAGTAAAGATCGGCATCACACCCATTTAGTTGTTGTTACCGTTACCATGATGGAGCCATTTCTCTGCGCCAACCACGCTAGAGATGATTAATCCTCCCATTAGAGCTAGCACCCACTCAACAAGCTCTAGCGACGCATTGCCAAACAGATGGTTTATTGTCGTAGAGTGAGTAAAAATCATCTGTAGCAGAGCCATGGTGGTCACTCCGAAGAGCAGCCAATGGTTGGAAAAGTGTCCCTGCGTGAACATCTACAAGCACAATGATCGACAATTGAACAGAAAACAGAGGAGAGCGGTCCAAACACAAACATATTAATCGCCGAGTTGTGTACGACCCCAACACTGCGCTCGTTCAGCAGCGCGCCCTCAAAAAGACCGAAGGTGCTCATTCTGACTTAGCTATATTATGAGACATGTTGGTAAACATAAAACCTCCATAGAAAGTATCTTATCGGTACTCTTTGAGAAACAACCATATTTCTTTCGTTAAGACATAACAAGTCTTTTATATCCAATATATTCGTTTTTTCAATCAATTGGTAGATAAACCACCATTTAACACAATAACTTATTCAGGTAAGCGCTAGGTGACAGACCACAAGCATTATTCATTAGTAAAATTGATGATCTCGTTAATAACAAACGATTAAGAATAGTGTTGTTAGCATCGAAGGAATACTGGCGAAGACTTGCCGATTACAACAGTGCAGATCCTGACAGGATCATTTCTAAACTATTGAGCATATCAAAGTAGAACTGTAACGAAGCCCTTAAACAGATCGTCATCCCCATCACGGATGTTGATGCTTCTGATGCCCTCAAAGCACAAAAGAAACCTAAACAACAACGGCGTAAGCACGTTGAAAAAGACTAGCTCCTATTACTCAAACACCACCTTAATCAAAAAGGTGATCCTTGTTTACTCGCCGTCATTGACTTAGCTCGGATCTTAGGTTGCCTGCCTATCTAAATGATGACCATAAAATTACAAGGTAACCATCGACTCTTAATCGTGGGTGCTAAGAAAACAATCGATGGCCTTAGTGGTTTGAATAGAACCGTCATTCTCTCCAGCTGAATACAAGGTGGTTGCTGGTTCTGTTCTCACCCTACATAAATACCAGACACACCAAAGGGCTATCAGAAGCACAATTACAGCGTCATGGGAGATAGAACAACTACTGTTTAACCAAGTTGCCTACTCATATACGTGATATTGTGAATAGTCTCCGAAATATTCATCATGAGTATGTCTTCAGTTACCGTGGTAAACGGTTATGTCAAATACTTAATACTGGTTGGAAAAATGCACATTTAAAATTGAGACTTAAACATTTAAGAGTGCACGATCTCAATCATACTTATGGCTCTCGATTACGAGCGGCGAATGTGTCATTCGAGGATCGGCAATATTTATTAGGTCATAAATCAAACCGAATCACCACCCATTATTCTGCGGCTGAATTACAGAGTTTAATCAACGCATCAGAAAAGGTGTGTTTGGATGAAAATGCTAAAAAGCCAAGTTTGGTATTGCTGAAGAAAATTGCTTAGGAAAGCCGGTTACGCAAAATCCCCGAAAGCAACAAAAAAGCCCCAGCATAATAAAATGCTGAGGCTTTGAATCTGTTGGCTCCTCGACCTGGACTCGAACCAGGGACCTGCGGATTAACAGTCCGATGCTCTACCAACTGAGCTATCGAGGAACAGAAAGAGGGCTATTATAGAGCTTTATTTTAATGGGTCAAGCACTATCCGTTATTTAATTTTAAGCGATGAAATCTGCGATACGTTTTAAAGCATTTTCAAGATTTTGTTCGCTGGTGGCGATTGACAAACGGATATGATTCTTAAGGCCAAATGCCGTACCAGGTACAACGGCAACACCTTTATCTATCAATAATGCTTCGGAAAAATCGAGGTCATCGGTAAATTCTGGCATCCGCTCTAACGCCTTGCTGATGTTCGGGAAAACATAGAAGGTGCCATCACTTTTAAGTGATTCTATACCATCCATAGCATTTAATTTCTCGACAACCATATCATGGCGCTTTTTAAACTCAACCAACATTATTTGAATACATTGTTGATCACCATTCAGTGCTTCCACCGCTGCGGCTTGTGAAATCGAAGCAGGATTAGAGGTGCTTTGTGATTGAATCTTTTTCATAGCCGCAATCAGTTTAACGGGACCTGCGGCATAACCAATCCGCCATCCGGTCATGGAATAGGCTTTAGATACGCCATTCATAACAATGGTACGGTCATACAGATCAGGACAGGCCATAAGGATGTTATAAAAGCCTTCATCAGTCCATAAGATGTGTTCGTACATGTCATCGGTGGCGATCAACACATCCGGATATTTACGTAATACTTCGCCTAGTGCGACTAGCTCAGCTTTACTATAAGCGATCCCTGATGGATTAGATGGACTGTTAATCACAAATATTCGAGTTTTTGGCGTAATGGCTGCTTCAAGTTGCTCTGGTGTTATTTTGAAGTACTGGTCTTGACCTGCCTCAATAATAACCGGCACGCCATCAGCTAATAGCACCATATCTGGATAAGAAACCCAATAAGGTGCGGGGATAAGCACTTCGTCCCCATGGTCTAATAGGGCTTGAAATAAGTTGAAAAAACTTTGTTTGCCACCGACAGAAACTAAAATTTGATTAGCTTGGTAGTTCAAACCATTATCACGCGACAATTTGTCGATAACCGCTTGTTTTAATTCAGCAGTGCCGTCAACTGCTGTATATTTTGTTTTACCAGCATGAATAGCCGTAATCGCAGCTTGTTTGATATGGTCAGGCGTATCAAAATCGGGTTCGCCAGCACCAAGACCGATAATGTCCTTACCTTCTGCTTTTAATACCGCTGCTCGCGCAGTAATCGCCAAAGTGGGAGATGGCTTAATGCTTTGCACGCGCTGAGAGAGCTTGATATCCACAATCATTCCTTCATTTAAAGTACAAGTTGTAACCTTTGCACGATTGTTCACTCTCATCATAGCCACACAAAATAGTCGACAAATTTGCTTGACACAGATTTGTCGACTATTTTCGTCAGACTCTGACAAAAATACTTTTCGTACATTAAGGTCTTAAGTTAATTAAATACGGGATAATATACGCCAAACCTGAATAATGCAGAAGAACTATGGCTAAACAATTTGAACTAGTAAGTGAATTTGAACCCGCAGGAGACCAACCTGCAGCGATAAAATCATTGGTTGAAGGCCTCAATAATGGTGAAATGTGGCAAACCTTACTCGGTGTAACAGGCTCAGGTAAGACATTCACTATCGCGAATGTTGCGCAAGCAGTTCAACGCCCGATGATGATTTTGGCACCCAATAAAACGTTAGCCGCACAGTTATATAGTGAAATGAAAGAGTTTTTTCCAAATAATGCGGTTGAGTATTTCGTTTCTTATTATGACTACTACCAACCGGAAGCCTACGTGCCTTCTTCCGATACTTTTATTGATAAAGATTCTTCGGTCAATGAACAAATAGAGCAGATGCGATTATCAGCGACTAAAGCATTGTTAGAGCGCCGTGATGCCATTATTGTGTCTAGCGTGTCATGTATCTATGGCCTTGGCGATAAAGACTCTTATTTGGAAATGGTGCTGCATCTGGTACAAGGTGACACGATCAATCAACGTGATATTTTAAAACGCCTTACCGAATTACAATATAAGCGTAATGATATCGAGTTACATCGGGGGACTTATCGTGTGCGAGGTGAAGTCATCGATATCTTCCCTGCCGAATCGGAACGCGATGCCGTACGAGTAGAATTATTTGATGATGAGATAGAACAGATTAGTTATTTCGATCCCTTAACCGGCGAGGTATTACAAAGACTGAGCCGAATTACTATTTACCCTAAAACGCACTATGTAACACCTCGTGATCAACTACTATCGGCTGTTGATGCAATTAAAGATGAACTTAGAGAACGACTAGCGGTATTAAATAAGGATAATAAATTAGTTGAAGCACAGCGTTTAGAACAACGCACGCGCTTCGATATCGAAATGATGTTGGAGTTGGGTTATTGCAATGGCATTGAGAACTATTCTCGTCATTTATCGGGACGTGATGCCGATGAAGCCCCACCCACCTTATTTGATTATCTGCCCGAGGATTCATTATTAGTATTAGATGAAAGTCATGTCATGGTGCCGCAAATTGGTGCCATGTATAAGGGTGATCGCTCACGCAAAGAAACCTTGGTCAATTACGGTTTCCGTTTGCCCTCAGCACTTGATAATCGACCGCTACGCTTTGAAGAATGGGAAAAACTGGCACCGCAAACTATTTTTGTGTCTGCCACACCATCAACCTATGAAGCAGAACATGCCAGTTCAATTGTTGAACAGGTTGTGCGCCCTACCGGCTTAATTGATCCAGAAGTTGAAATTCGTCCGGTGGGTACCCAAGTAGATGACTTATTATCAGAAATTAATAAACGTACCGTTATTGATGAACGGGTATTAGTGACCACTTTGACTAAACGTATGTCAGAAGATTTAACCGACTACTTACGCGAACATGGCGTTAAAGTACGCTATCTCCATTCTGATATCGATACTGTCGAACGCGTAGAAATATTACGTGATTTACGACTAGGTGAATTTGATGTGCTGATTGGTATTAACTTATTACGTGAGGGGCTAGATATACCTGAAGTATCTTTAGTGGCTATTTTAGATGCCGATAAAGAAGGTTTTTTGCGTTCAGAACGCTCGCTTATTCAAACGATTGGTCGTGCTGCACGTAATTTAAATGGTAAAGCTATTTTATATGCTGACCGTATTACAGGCTCAATGCAACGAGCAATAGATGAAACTGATCGCCGTCGTGAAAAACAAGTTGCCTACAATAAACAACATGGCATAACGCCTACGGGTATCAAAAAAGCGATTCGTAATAGTATTGATGATAAACAAGAAGAAAAACGTAACGATAGACAGCACATTGTTAAAGTGGCTGAAGAACAGGCTAAATATGGGGCATTAACACCCAAACAACTAGCAAAAAAATTACAGAAAATGGAACAAGCGATGTATCGTCATGCTCAGAATTTAGAGTTTGAAGAGGCAGGAAGACTCCGTGATGAAATGGAGCACATACGCGCTATCGCTTTTAGGCTAAGTAATGACTAGAAAGCACAAGCCGCTGGCATTAATAGTTCGTTATTCTGTATCGTAAAATTAAACTTGAATATCACCTTGATCGGCATCAGGCCAGTTTTGTATATAATTTTTCAGTAATTTATTTTCAAATTTAGCTTTTTTAAGTAATTCTTCGACAATATCGGTTATCGACAGCATGCCTTCTAACTTACCTTGATATACAACGGGCAAATGGCGAATATTATTGTCGACCATTATGTTCATCACTTCTTCCAAAGTGTTGTCAGGAGCACACACAAAGGGAGCTGGAGTCATCGCATCGGCAACGGTTATCGGTGACCACATCGCCTGCTTTTTGTGCAAAATTTTAAGCAAATCTCTTTCTGACAATATACCAACCAACTTGCCATTATCAGTAACCACTAGGGAACCAATGCGATTATCCATCATCAAGGCCACAGCATGATCAAGTGAATCACTGGGGGCTAAACCAATCACGGGTTTGCCTTTGTTTTTAGTAATCGCTCTAACTTTCATCGCTCGTCCCTCTTTGTTGAAAATTTTCTTAATTGCTATTCTGCTTGAGAAAGCCTAATAAAGGCAAGTCAATTGTTGCTACTAGCTGTGCTCACGTGTTGATTTAAATTGAATGTCTGGCCAACGTTCCATCGTTAAATCTAAGTTAACCCGTGTTGGCGCTATATAGGTCAGTCCACCCGAACCATCTAAGGCTAAATTAAGTGCTGCTTTATTCTTGAATTCTTCTAGCTTCTTAGCGTCTGCACAATATACCCAACGTGCCGTATAAACTTGTACCGCTTCATAACCGCAATCAACACTATATTCACCTTTAAGGCGATGCGCAACCACATCAAACTGCAATACACCAACTGCGCCTAAAATAAGATCATTGTTGGCTAGTGGTCTAAATAACTGGGTTGCGCCTTCTTCACTTAATTGTTGTAACCCCTTTAATAAGGCTTTCATTTTAAGTGGGTCTCGCAAACGAACTCGGCGGAATAATTCAGGGGCAAAATAAGGAATGCCCGTAAATTGCATTTCTTCACCTTGAGTAAATGTATCACCAATCTGAATAGTGCCATGATTATGTAAACCCAAAATATCACCAGGCCAAGCCTCTTCAGCTTGTTCACGCTCGGCAGCCATAAAGGTTACCGCATTTGCAATAACGACATCTTTACCTGTTCGCACATGACGCAATTTCATACCCTTGGTGTATTGACCTGAGCAAACACGCAAAAATGCAATACGATCGCGATGTTTCGGATCCATATTGGCTTGAATCTTAAAGACAAAACCACTAAAAGGTAGTTCACTTGCTGCTACGAAGCGAGTTTTAGTTTCACGACCTTGCGGAGCAGGCGCAATCTCAACAAATGAATCCATCAACTCAGTGATACCAAAGTTATTCATCGCAGAGCCAAAAAATACCGGTGATAATTCTCCAGCCAAAAAGGCTTCATTATCAAACTCATGGCTGGCACCACGTACTAAGTCAATTTCTTCTCGCAACTCCACGGCTAAATCACCAAATAACTCATCTAGACGCGGATTATCCAAACCTTGAATAATCTCACCGACTTTATCACTATGCGGTTCGAATAAATGCACACTATCGTTTCGTAAGTGGAAAATGCCTTTAAAGTTTTTACCCATACCAATAGGCCATGTAATAGGCGCACAACGGATATTAAGGATAGATTCAACTTCATCTAAGACATCAATAGGCTCACGACCTTCACGATCCATCTTGTTAATAAAAGTCAAAATAGGCGTATCACGCAGCCGACAGACTTCCATTAATTTAATAGTACGTTCTTCAACGCCCTTGGCAATGTCAATAACCATCAGTGCCGAGTCAACCGCGGTTAATGTTCGATAAGTATCTTCAGAGAAATCAGCATGACCAGGCGTATCTAATAGGTTGACGATGCATTCATTATGCTCAAACTGCATGACAGAAGAAGTAACTGAAATGCCTCGCTCTTTCTCCATTTCCATCCAATCTGAAGTGGCATGGCGATCTGTTTTACGAGATTTAACACTACCCGCCTGCTGAATCATGCCACTAAATAACAGAAGCTTTTCTGTTAATGTGGTCTTACCTGCATCGGGATGCGAGATTATCGCGAAGGTGCGGCGCTTATTGATTTCTGCTAATAACTCAGCCATGGAATAATCTGATTCTGAAAAACCGTCTATTCTACATTACTCGGTAGAAAATGGACTATGCTTGTTATTCTGCCATCACGTGAATAGCATCTGCAAGTAACGATACTGTTATCATTTCGCCAATATTAAGTTGATTACGCATTGCCACATGCTCTGGCAAATCCATTTGCAAAATAGTGTCTTCAGCCAACGCTACAGAAAATAACACTGTGGTAATGCCGCGTAAGGTAACGCGGTCGCGAATAATGCCCGCCACGGGGTTTTCCTGCACGCCACGTGACGGCCTAACACGTTGGTGAAGCAGTATTTTTGCTGGTGACAATGCAAAAACAACATATTGCCCTTCAGCAAAGCCACTTAAATGACTTACCGAAAATACATAATGATGCCACTCTAGCATTAACTCACCGTTATGGGATTTTATGCGACCTTTCAAAATGTTTCTAACATCAACTTGCCTTGCTACCGATGAATTAATCGGCTGATATAAAACCTGTTCAGGACTACCATGTTGCAGCGTTTTTCCATGATGAATAACGCAGAGGCTATCGGCCAACATCGCCGCCTCATCTAAATCGTGGGTAACTAAAATTACCGGCATATCAAGATTACGTCGAAGTGTGTTGAGCTCTAGATACAATTTGCGCCGAGTCACTTTATCAACTGCTGAAAAAGGCTCATCTAGTAACAATACTTGAGGCTGCCTTGCCAAGGCTCTCGCTAGAGCAACCCGCTGCTGTTGACCACCCGATAATTGCGCTGGATAGCGTTGTTCTAAGCCGGTTAAATTAACTTGGTCTAACAATTTATCTATGTTGTATTGGCTGTTGGCAATACCCTTATCAAGGGCTAGTTTAAGATTATCAGCTACCGTTAGGTGGGGAAACAAAGCATAATTTTGAAATACCATTCCAACCCGTCGTTGCTGAGGTGTTTTATTGACACGAGCATCGCTATCAAACCATGTTTCATTTTTACACAAAACCTGACCGTGTCTCACTAAAGACAGGCCGGCAATACAACGTAATACCGTTGACTTTCCTGCGCCAGAAGGTCCTACTAGGGCTAACGTTTCACCTGACTCACAGCTAAACTTCACATCAAGCTTGATAGGTGATGATTGTTGCAACGTTACTTTTAACATCATTAAAATCGCAATACACGCGTGCGGTTAAAACTATAAACAACGCTGATCGTAATTAAGGCAATCGCTAATAATATTATTGACATAGTTTGGGCTTGTTGGTGTTCAAAGGCTAACACGCTGTCATAAATAGCAATCGACAAGGTACGTGTTTCACCGGCAATATTGCCGCCAATCATCAATACCACGCCAAATTCACCCAAGGTGTGTGAAAAGCACAGTACCATAGCAGTAAGAATGCCCGGCCATGCAAGTGGCAACTCAATTTTAAAGAAGGTTCTCCATTTCGACAAACCGCTACACCATGCAGCTTCTCTGATCTCCGGTTCAATCATTTCTAATGAGCGCATCATTGGCTGAACCGCAAAGGGCAAACTATAAATGATCGATGCAAACCATAAACCGGCAAATGAAAATGCCAAACTTTGCCCTGTCAAACTTACAAATAAACTACCGAAGAAACTTTCATTATCCATACCAACCAATAAAAAATATCCTAATACGGTGGGTGGTAATACTAAGGGTAGTGTAATAATAGCTTCAATGACTCCACGTCCCATAAAATTAGATTTAACTAATAAATACGCCAACGCTAAACCAATAGGCAGTAAGCTGAGACAAGTCAATACCGCCAACATGATCGATACTTCGAAGGCTTGCCAATCCATCTTACGGCGCCTTATCTAACACTAGAAACCCCTGCGTTCTGAACATTGCTTTAGCCGGTTCAGTTTGAATAAATGATAAAAACTGCTTTGCCACGATAGATGCACCTCGTATTAAAACGGCTTGCTGCGGTAAGCTGACATCTAGTTTGATATAACGTCCTTTTGATGAGACTTGGGGTTGCAGCATATATGAATAAGGAACGATACCGCCATCCACCTGGCTTGTTAAGGCAAACTGTATGGCCTGTGATGCGTTTTCAGCGATAAGTAAATGTGATTGAATTTGTCGCCAGATACCAGCACGTTCTAAAAGAAGTTGAGCTGCCTGCCCATAGGGGGCATGTTGTGGATTTGCTATTGCCAACTTATTTAACTCGCCTCGATCTACTGCTGACTTTAACCCTATTAAATTAGCATCTAAACTTAAAGGAGATTTTGTTGATGCAAACAACACTATTTGTGCTTGAGCAAAATCAATAAAATCACCTTCGGTTAATCCATCTTCACTCAAACGCTTAATATAATAGGGATCAGCGGATAAAAATATTTCAAATGGTGCACCGTGTTGAATTTGAGTGGTCAGTGTGCCTGATGCCGCATAAGAGACGTTGATATGATGTCCCGTTTGTTGGTCAAATTCTGCTATAAGCTCAGTTAAAACATAACGTAAATTTGAAGCGGCAGCAATTTGAATCTCGCCCGCTTGTAGCTGAGAGATACAACAAAATAGGAATAAGCCTAAAAGAGTGTTATTAAATTTCATACTGATATTTTGACACAAAAAAGCCCCGATTATCGGGGCTTTTAAGTTTACTTCAATAAAACTAAGTGAAATTTACGCTTCGCTTGTTTCTTCATGAACTGCTTTCATACTTAGACGAATACGACCTTGGCGATCAACTTCAAGTACTTTAACTTGAATCAAATCACCTTCAGTCAATTTGTCGCTCACATTTTCTACACGTTCGTCAGAAATTTGAGAGATATGAACGAGACCATCTTTACCTGGTAAAATCGTTACAAATGCACCGAAGTCCATTAATTTAGCAACACGACCTTCATAGATTTGTCCCACTTCAATTTCAGCAGTAATTTGCTCGATGCGACGTAATGCATCTTGGCCTGCATTAAAATCAGACGAGAAAATCATCACCGTGCCATCGTCTTGAATATCGATTACTGCACCCGTTTCCTCAGTCAAAGCACGGATGGTTGCGCCACCTTTACCAATAACATCACGGATTTTATCTGAATTGATTTTGATGGTAATAATACGCGGTGCAAATTCAGACATTTCTTCACGGTGAGATGAAAGATTTGCATTCATTGTTTCAAGAATCGTTAAGCGACCGTCTCGAGCTTGCGCTAAGGCAGTACGCATAATCTCTTCATTGATACCTTGAATCTTGATATCCATTTGAAGTGCAGTAACACCTTTTTCAGTTCCGGCTACTTTAAAGTCCATATCACCTAAGTGATCTTCATCACCCAAGATGTCCGTCAGTACCGCATAATCATTTTCTTCTTTGATTAAGCCCATCGCGATACCTGCTACAGCAGCTTTAATAGGTACACCAGCATCCATCAATGCCAAACTTGTACCACATACTGAAGCCATTGAACTTGAACCATTTGATTCAGTTATTTCAGATACCACTCGCACTACATATGGGAATTCTTCAGCTGAAGGCATAACAGCTTGGATACCACGTTTTGCTAATTTACCATGACCGATTTCACGACGTTTTGGTGAACCTACAAAGCCTGTTTCACCGACGCAGAAAGGAGGGAAGTTATAGTGCAACATAAAACGGTCACGATATTCACCTTCAACGGCATCTATCATTTGCGAATCACGTTCAGCACCCAAAGTTGCTACAACAATGGCTTGAGTTTCACCACGAGTAAACAATGCAGAACCGTGCACACGAGGTAATACAGTTGTTTCAACAGTAACTTTACGTACCGTTTTAGTATCACGACCATCAATACGCGGTTTGCCAGCAATGATTCTGCCACGGACTAACTCTTTTTCTAACTTAGCGAATGTGCTTTTAACTGCATCAGCAGAAAAATCAGATTCTTCACCCGCTAATGCTTCAATTGCAGCTGTACGAACAACACTTAATTGATCTTGACGTTCTAATTTATCAACAATCGCATAAGCCGCTTCAATACCTGCGTAAGCATTCGCTTTAACTTCGTCATAGATGTTGCCGTCTTTGGCAGGTAAAGACCAATCCCATGCTTCTTTACCAGCATCTGCTTGCAATTCTTTGACTAGGTTAATAGCTGTTTGTAATTGCTCGTGTCCGAACATCACAGCACCTAACATTACTTCTTCAGGTAATTCAGCGGCTTCAGATTCAACCATTAATACTGCACTGTCTGTACCAGCAACGACTAAATCTAAATCACTGATTTTTAACTGTGCTTTGCTTGGGTTTAGTATATAAGCACCCTCAATATAACCAACACGGGCACCAGCAATAGGGCCATTAAATGGAATACCTGAAATAGCTAATGCAGCAGAAGCACCAATCATCGCAGGGATATCAGGATCAATTGCAGGGTCTAAAGCCACAACCGTTGCAATGACCTGAACTTCATTCAAAAAGCCTTTAGGAAATAAGGGACGTAAAGGACGATCTATTAATCGTGAAGTTAACGTTTCTTTTTCAGAAGGACGACCTTCACGCTTAAAGAAGCCTCCAGGAATTTTACCTGCAGAATAAGTACGTTCTTGGTAATTAACCGTTAAAGGAAAGAAATCTTGGCCTGGCTGAACATTCTTTTTGCCGACAACGGTAACTAATACTGACGTTTCACCAAGGCTAGCAATGACTGCACCACCTGCTTGACGCGCTACTTTACCGGTTTCAAGACTTAAAATATGGTCGCCATATTGAACTGTCTTTTTTACTGAATTCACTATTCTTTTCCTTTCTCTTGACTAATATTAATGCTAACGGCTTATTCCGCAGCGTCTGACAATTTTAAAACCTATAAACAAATATGCCCCTGAAACCATGCGGATTCAGGGGCATATTTTAAACGATCAGCCTGCAATCGTTTCTTAACGAAAGCATTTTTTTATTCATATTTTGTATCGCTAGAATCAATGCTTAGCGACGTAGACCTAGACTAGCAATTAGGTCACGGTAACGAATGATATCTTTCTTTTTCAAATAATCTAACATTTTACGACGACCACTAACCATTTTTAATAGACCTTGGCGTGAATGATGATCATGAATGTTTGTTTTGAAATGGTCAGCAAGATCTAAGATACGTGCAGTTAGTAAAGCAACTTGTACTTCTGCTGAACCGGTATCAGTTTCTGAACGCTGATATTTAGTGACAATTTCTTGTGTTTTTTCTAGTGTTAATGACATTAAAAACTCCAACTTTGGATGTAGCACTTTATGTATTTCGCTACGAGTTAAATTCTGGACTACCTCAGCATTAATTACCAAGATATCCAACCTTTTAAAAGGGTGACATTCTACCCATTTTTTTCAATATAAACAATAATTTTACTGAGTATCTGGCAGGACAAATACTCGTTTGGGTTGTACCATCCCAGCATCCGTCATCTCAGCTAAACCGATAAATTGTTGCTGCGGGTCAAACAATCTTACATTTGCGCGCTCAAATGTTTGCTCGACCTTTATAGCTTGTCCCAGCCGTATCGCAGCGACACTATAATCTGACAAAACGACTGAAGGCCAATCAGGCAAGGCATCTTCAGCAGGTAATAATAACTCATCGAGTGCCGGTAGACCGTTTTCGGCGCTAGCCATTAATTGCTCAATCGTAAGCGCTTGTTGTTCCATATAACCTGCCGCGGCAACCCGTCTTAACATGGTCACGTGGCCAGTTGAACCTAAAGCATGGCTAATGTCTTCGACTAGGGTTCGAATATAGGTACCTTTACTACAACGTACATCTAAAGTGAAACTATCCGCTGTGATAGCTAATAGTTTGATATCATAAATTGTAATCTGACGTGCTTTTCGCTCAACCTCAATGCCTTGTCGAGCCAACTTGTAGAGTGGTTGCCCCTGATGTTTCAATGCTGAAAACATAGGAGGAACTTGATCTAGTTCACCAATAAACCTAGGTAATAATGCGACTACATCTTGCTGAGTAAATTCAGGGATAACACTGGTAGAAATGACAACACCATCTGAATCGCCACTATCCGTAACCACGCCTAATTGGCATGTCACATGATATTGCTTATCTGCATCAAGTAAATAAGAAGATACCTTGGTGGCTTCGCCCAAACATACTGGTAATACACCTGTCGCCAATGGATCTAAGCTGCCTGTGTGGCCTGCTTTATTAGCATTAAACAAGCGTTTAACTTGCTGCAATACATGGTTAGAGCTTCGCCCTGTCGGTTTATCAATAATGATAATACCCGTCAGATCACGACCTTTTTTATTACGACGTCCCATCTAATCGTTTATTTATCGCCACTGTCGATGTCAGTGTCAGTTTCGATGTCTGAGTCAGTGTTGTCAGAAAGATTGGTATTTGCCTCAGCAATCAATTGATCCATATGAAAACCATGAATCAAAGATTTGTCATAATAAAAGCGTAATTCAGGCACAATGCGTAAATCAATACGGTTAGCAATCCCTCTACGTAAAAACCCAGATGCTCGAGCCAAGCCTTTTAGACATTCATCCATATCATCTTCAGACTCTACAGAACCCAATCGAGTTACATAGACTTTTGCATACTTTAAGTCAGCAGTCACATCAACGTGCGAAACAGTCACCATACCAACACGTGGATCAGATATTTCATGCTGAAGCATCTGAGCCAGTTCTCGCATGATGACTTCGCTAATTCGATTTGTACGACTAAATTCTCTAGCCATTATAATTTAGCTTTTACTAGAGTACGTTCAAATACCTCAATTTGGTCACCAGGTTTAACGTCTTTATAGTTCTTAACGCCAATCCCACATTCCACACCAGATTGAACTTCTTTAACATCATCTTTGAATCGACGTAGTGATTCCAGTTCACCTTCGTAAATAACGACATGGTTTCGTAATACACGAATTGGGCTTGATAGTCTGATTGTACCTTCAGTAACCAAACAGCCCGCAATATCACCAAACTTAGGCGAGCTAAATACATCATCAACGCGTGCCAAACCAATAATTTCATCTTTATAGACGGGCTCAAGCATTCCGGTCATGGCTTGTGTTACAAGATCTAGTAAGTCGTAAATGATACTAAAATATTGAACATCTAACCCTTTTTCAGCAATTACTTTTCGAGCTGTATTATCAGCACGAACATTAAAACCAATCAATATAGCATTTGATGCGGCGGCTAATTGTGCATCCGTTTCATTAATACCCCCGACACCTGAAGAAACAATATTTACTCTAACTAAATCAGTAGATAATTTGAGCAAACCCTGGCTAACCGCTTCGGCACTACCATGTACGTCTGCTTTAACAACAACGTTCAATGTTTTAACATCGCCCGATTCCATTTCATTGAACATATTGTCCAACTTAGCAGATTGTTGTTGCGCCATTTTTAATTCACGCGCCTTAATTTTACGATATGTTGCTACTTCACGTGCTTTACGTTCATCAGGTGCTACTTGTAATTCATCACCAGAAGCAGGCGTGCCAGATAAACCTAGCACCTCAACAGGTGTAGAAGGACCGGCAGAAGACATTGCTTCGCCCTGTTCATTGAACATAGCACGCACACGGCCATATTCTTGACCAACGATGACAATATCGCCCTTCTTCAATGTGCCTTTTTGAACCAAGACCGTAGCAATAGTACCGCGACCTTTGTCTAAACGAGCTTCGATGACTACACCTGAGGCAGGACCGACAACGGGCGCTTTTAACTCTAACATTTCAGCTTGCAATGAAATGGCATCCAATAAGTTTTCAATACCATCACCTGTTAGTGCTGATACTGGAATAAATGGGACATCACCGCCCCAATCTTCTGGCAATACGTCATGATTCGCTAATTCTTGTTTGACACGATCCGGATTAGCATCTGGCTTATCCATTTTATTTACAGCAACGATCAATAAAGAATTAGCTGATTTAGCATGTTTTACTGCTTCAATCGTTTGTGGCATCACACCATCATCGGCAGCCACTACAATGACCACAACATCGGTTACTTGAGCACCACGTAATCGCATTTCTGTAAATGCCGCATGACCAGGTGTATCTAAGAAGGTGATTTGACCGCGACTTGTATCAACTTTATAAGCACCAATATGCTGAGTGATTCCGCCGGCTTCGCCAGTAGTCACTTTGGTACGACGAATATAATCTAATAATGATGTTTTACCATGATCAACATGACCCATCACAGTAACAACAGGGGCGCGAGCCTCCGCTTCTCCCATGTCTGCTTCAGCACCTAATAGCGCTAATTCAGCTTCATTATCTTGGACAGGCTTAGCAATATGGCCCATTTCTTCAACCAAAATAACGGCTGTATCTTGATCTAGAACCTGATTGATAGTGGCCATTGTACCTAAGCCCATTAATGCCTTAATTACTTCTGCCGCTTTAACATGCATACGTAACGCTAAGTCAGACACACTAATTGTTTCTGGTACATCAACTTCATGTACCGTTGGCGCTGTTGGCATTGAGAAGCCATGCTCATCAGAGCCTTCCATTAGCGTTGATTTCTGCTGGACAGCTGCTGCGCCTTTCTTCTTCTTACGTCGACCCTTGCCATCTGAAACATGTAATTCTTTACGTTCCGTTGTTACACCTTTAGTATAACGACCGCCTTTACGAGCCGCCGCATCTTTCGATTCTGGCGCGGCTTTAGTTTCTTCTGGTTTTTCTTCAGCTTTAGCTTTGGCACGTGCTGCTTTTTGCTCTTTTGCTATTAACTCTGCGGCCACTTTTGCTTCAGCTTGTTCTTTTTCTAACTGAGCGTCTTCTATTCTTGCTTGTTTTCTAGCAATAAGCGCTTGTTCAGCTTCAACACGCGCTAAATTGGCAGCACGTCTTTTGGCATCAGCTTCTTCAAGTTTTTTATGCGCTATTTGAGATGCCGTCAGTGCTGGCTTAACAGATGTTGTTGATGCCGCAGGTTTAGTAACTGCGTCCGTTTTAGATTTTTTGCCTTCGACTGCTGACTTGGCAGCAAGCTGCGCTTCTTTTTGCAATCTTTTTTCTTCAGCTAAAGCTTGTTTTTCTTCTTCAGCAGCAAGACGCGCTTCTTCATCGGCTTGTTTTTCAGCTTCTACGGCAGCATTAATTGCCGCTGCTTCACGCTCAGCCATATCAGCTTCTTGCTTTTCTTTAAGTGCTTCATCAGCTTCTATCTTGCGCTTGGCAGCATCTTGTTGCTTTTGCTCGGCTAAAACGGCATCTTTAATTGCTTTTTCTTCAGCTTCTTTTTGGCGTATCAATTCCGCCGCCGCTTCAGCTTCTTCAGCTGGGGACAGCTTCACATAAGTCCGTTTTTTACGCACTTCAACACTGACACTCTTGCCGCCATTTCGAGCTGCGCCACCGATTTTTATTTCACTGACAGATTTACGTTTCAGCGTAATTTTTCTAGGCTCAGCTGTGCTCATTTCACCATCTTTACCGTGCCGTTGCTGTAAGAAACTCAATAACGATTGCTTTTGATCTTCCGTAATCGAATCCTCGGCATTAGATACTTTAATACCCGCTTCGTTTAACTGTTCAACTAATCGTGCTTCGCTGATACCTATGGTACCTGCTAGATCTTTAACCTTCATATCACTCATGGTTATTCTCCCGCATCTATTTGTTCATCGGCAAACCATGATTCTCTTGCTTTCATGATTAGTACGGCGGCTTGTTCTGCATCAACACCTTCAATCTCTGCTAATTCGTCAACAGATTGATCCGCTAAATCATCCAGTGTAATAACACCTTTACTAGCCAGTGTTAGTGCCAAATCTTTAGTCATGCCTTCCATATCTAGCAAATCTTGGGCTGGCTCTGCAGATTCTAATTTTTCTTCGCTGACAATCGCTCTGGTCAATAACACATCGCGAGCACGTGAACGCAATTCAGCCACGATATCAGCATCAAACTCATCAATTTCTAGCATTTCTTGTTCTGGAACATAGGCAATTTCTTCTAAACTAGAGAAGCCTTCCTGAGCAAGAATCAATGCCACGTCTTCATCGACATCCAAGTCTTTCATGAACAATTCAACTTGCTCACTGGTTTCAGATTCTGCTTTCTGATCGGCATCAGCAGCTGACATAACATTCAATACCCAGCCTGTTAGTTGGCTAGCAAGACGAACATTTTGGCCACCCCGACCAATCGCTTGTGAAAGTTGATCATCTGCAACGGCTATATCCATACTATGTGCATCTTCATCAACAACAATTGATAATGCTTCAGCGGGTGCCATTGCATTAATAGCAAATCGTGCAGGATCTTCATCCCACAAGATAATATCAACACGCTCACCACCTAATTCATTAGTGACAACTTGTACACGTGAACCACGCATACCAACACAGGCACCTATAGGGTCGATACGTGACTCTGTTGCGACCACGGCAATTTTCGCTCTTAAGCCAGGATCGCGAGCTGCGCCTTTGACTTCTATCATTCCATCGCCAATTTCAGGCACTTCTAATTTAAACAATTCAATGAGCAATTCAGGCGCGATTCGGCTCACAACTAATTGCGGACCACGACCTTCCGCTTTAATTTCTTTTAAATAAGCACGAACTCTGTCACCAGTACGGAAATTTTCACGAGGAATCATATCTTCACGGGCAATAAACGCTTCAGCATTGCCACCTAAATCTAATATGACGCTACCACGCTCAACACGCTTTACTGTTCCTAAAATCATTTGACCTAGTTTTTCTTGATATTGCTCAACCACTTGCGCGCGCTCAGCTTCACGTACTTTTTGCACGATTACTTGCTTCGCTGTTTGAGCTGCGATTCTACCAAATGCTACCGACTCCATCGATTCCATGATGTAATCACCAAGCTCGATATCCGGTTCTTTCAGTAATGCATAGGTTAATTTGATTTGGAGGTCGGGTGATTCAAATTCATCGCCATCATCATTAACGACTTTCCATTGACGGAAAGTTTTATAGTCGCCTGTTTCACGGTCAATCACAACGCGGGCATCAATCTCATTATCACTTGCTTTGCGTGTCGCCATTGCTAAAGCAGCTTCTATTGCCTGAAAAATAACCTCTTTAGGTACGCCTTTTTCATTAGAAACAGCATCTGCAACCAGTAAAATTTCTTTATTATTCATTATGCCCCCTGTGGGTTGTCCACTCTTTAAACCCATCTTAAACTTTTCACATCAACCGATATTGCGCTTTTTAAGCAACAAGTTTTGCTTTAGATAGCTTAGTTAAAGGCAGCTCATAGACTTCACCATCAACTTCAATCAAAATATCGCCATCACTAAATCCGTGCAATAGTCCTCTAAAATTTCTACGACCTTGTATCGGCAGTTTCATTGATATTTTAACTTCGCTACCAATAAAACGCACAAAATCTCTTTCTTTAAACAAGGGTCTATCGAAGCCTGGGGATGAAACCTCAAGCGCATAAGCAGAACTAATTGGGTCTTCAACTTCCAATATTCCGCTTACCTGATGACTCACTCGCTCACAATCTTCTATACCTATACCTTGCTCAGCGTCTATATAAAGACGTAGGACTGTATTGACCCCATTCTTAATATATTCAACGCCCACGAGTTCATAGCCAAGCGATTCGATTGGCGCCTCAACTAACAGTTCTATTTGATCACTAATTGCCATACGCGTAAAAAAAAAGGGCCAAAGGCCCGATTTCATATCTCCAAAAAAACAAAAACCCCATTATAGGGGTTATGTAATTATTACTGGTAGCGGGGGCTGGATTTGAACCAACGACCTTCGGGTTATGAGCCCGACGAGCTACCATGCTGCTCCACCCCGCACCTGATTAAGCGATGAATTATACGGCCATTCACTTTATCATGCAAGTATATTATCAACTATCTTTTAACTTCCTTGTTAGTGTGTTTCTACCCCAACCCAACAACTTTGCTGCATCTTGACGTTTGCCTACTGTTTTTTCTAAAGCTACTTCCATTAATAGATGCTCAACCAGAGGCACTATATCTGCTAAAGCACCCTCCTGGCCAGTTAAAGCTTTAGTCGCCGCCCATTGTTTGAATAAAACCTGCCAATTTCCAGTACCTAATTGATTGACGGATACTTCATTGATTAACTCACTCGGTAAATCGTCTACTTGCACTACTTTAGCAGGAGACATAACCGTCAACCACCGACAGGTATTCTCTAATTGTCGTACATTGCCTGGCCACGCTAATTGGCTCAAATAGCTTTCAACTTCTGCTGATAATGTTTTTACTGAAACAGATAATTCAGAAGCCGCTTTAGTCAAAAAATAATTTGCAAGTGCAGGTACATCTTCTCGTCGCTCTCTTAAAGCAGGAATTTGTATGCGAATCACATTCAAGCGATGAAATAAATCCTCCCTAAATTCGCCTCGCTCAACACGCTGTTCAAGATTCTGGTGGGTAGCCGCGACAATTCGAACATCAGCCTTTACAACGCTATGGCCGCCAACTCGGAAAAACTCACCATCAGATAACACTCTTAACAGCCGAGTTTGTAAATCTATCGGCATATCACCAATTTCATCTAAAAATAATGTGCCACCATCAGCTTGCTCAAATCTTCCTTTACGTAGTGCATGAGCACCTGTAAATGCCCCTTTTTCATGACCAAATAATTCTGACTCCATAAGTTCTTTCGGAATTGCAGCCATATTGAGGGCTATAAACGGCGCGTTTCTTCGCGGACTATGTTTATGTAATGCATTTGCGACAAGCTCTTTGCCGGTACCCGACTCACCATTGATCAATACGTTAATATTAGAACGTGCCAAACGACCAATAGATCTGAAAACCTCTTGCATTGCCGGTGCTTCACCGATGATTTCCGTTGCTAGGACAATAGGTTTTTCAGTAGTCTGCTGAAGTTGTTCATGGCGATGTACTATCGCTCTTTGTACTAAGTCAACCGCTTCATCAACATCAAATGGCTTTGGCAGATACTCAAATGCACCGCCTTCATAGACCGAGACTGCACTATCCAAATCAGAATAGGCTGTCATAATAATCACGGGTAAGTCAGGAATATTTTGTTTAATATCTCGTAACAATTGCAAACCATCCATCCCCGGCATACGAATATCACTGACCAAGACATCAGGCGTGTCATTTTTCAATTCATTCAGTACATCCGCCGCATTCTCAAACACTCTGACATTAATAGCTACTGACTCTAAGGCTTTTTGAAGTACCCACCGTATTGAACGGTCATCATCCACCACCCACACATTTGATTTTTTACTCACTTGCTTGCTCCAGCGGGAAAATCACAGAAAATACCGTTCGCCCCGGTTGACTGTTGCATAAAATCATTCCATTGTTACGCTGCACCAAATTTTGCACTAGATATAGACCCAAGCCAGTGCCTTCTGCTCGTCCTGTCACTAGCGGGAAAAACATACTTTCTTGCAACAATTTAGGAATTCCTGGTCCATCATCTTCAATGTCAATGCAAACGCCCAAACGATAGCGTTTTTGATCAATGCTGACATTACGTATCGCTCTTGTTCTCAGCACAATTTTCCCTGTGCCATGTAATGCCTGCACTGCATTTCGTACTATATTGAGAAAAATTTGAACTAATTGATCAAAATCAACATATAAATCGGGAATACTTGGATCATAATCGCCTTTAAAAACAAGCCGATGATCAACCTCCGCAGACACAAGTTGCCTTACTCGTTGCAAAACTTCATGGATATTGACTGAAGCTTGTTCAGTCTGATGGTGAGATCCCAACATTTTTGTCATCAAGTTTTGTAAGCGATCCGCTTCACTAATAATAATCGCGGTGTACTCTTTTAATTCTTCAGAATCTAGCTGACGCTCTAATAGTTGAGCTGCTCCTCTTAAACCACCTAATGGGTTTTTTATCTCATGAGCAAGACCACGTAATACTTGCTGTTGTGTGTGCAAGCTCTCATCCCGACTAATTCGCTGCTGAAAATCTAATTGTGCCAGCTCTAACAAGATAAATGGCTGTTCAGCCCCCGCTGTCTCTACTAATTTAATAGCACAATCAACAACTATATCGCCAATACTAGGAATATATAATTTAACTTCACGTTCAATTAATTGCTGACCCGTTTTTTGCACGCGATCCAAACTTTTTAGTAAATCGCCCTCACCGAGTAACAATGCTTGGATCGGTATATCTTCTGCCTGGCGCTGGCTCATACCAAACAATATTTCTGCCGCAGAATTGAGTTTATTGACACGGAGGGAGTGATCCATCACCACAATTGCTGTAGTGAGGTTTTCAATAATATCCTGACAAGATAATAAAGATGTCATGGTCTAAGTTCATTCAAAGTATAAAACATATTTTCAGTAGAGCAAGTAATGAACCAAGTTTGTATGCCACACGCAACTAAACATCTATCATATTGATATTACTCATTTTAATATTAAAACCTTTATATTTAAAATCGAATAAAAACCGATTGAATTGAAAAGTAATGGGGCAAAACTAGCCCTTCGCACCAAAAAAGTGCGGTCATATCATTGCAAACTTGTTATCGTGCAACCACACGCTGAAGATGAAATAATATCGACTTACTGGCTTTCATTACCTTGCCAGTTTTATCTACTATAGACACAACCGCGATATGACTTCCTCGATCAACATTAGTAAAGGTGTAACTATTAGCGTCTTGTGTTTCACTTTTTAACAGGCCATCTAGTGAAAATATTAATTTATCACCTCTTTCAGTGTTAAGTGCTGGTGTGACGGCAATAGTTATAGTGATATTTCCTGCATTTTCACGGATAGCTTCATTTTGGCTAGGTGACGTAATGACTATTGAGTAGTCAGGCACTGCCATTTCAACTAGAGGTGACGGTAGCTCATCGTCAGCTTCATCAATAATGACTGGCGGTGTGTAGATATACGACTCCTGCAGTTCTATTTTTTCCGCATTATCGGTCGATGTATCAGAAAATATAACATTACCTTGTTTATCTACAGAACGATAAACGTCGGCCTGTGCTGCAAAAGTAATAAGTAATAACAATAAAGTATAATATTTCATAAAATAAATCATAGCTCTACGAGATCATAACTGCAACTATCAGACAAAAAAACGCCCCCGTCTTAAATACATAAAGGCGGAGGCGTTTTTTATTTCAATTTAATTCAGTTGTGTAATTAAACGCTGTAGTACATATCAAACTCAGCTGGATGTGTTTCCATACGAAGACGCGTTACTTCTCCCATTTTCAGTTCAATATAAGCATCAATCATGTCATCAGTAAATACACCACCTTCTGTTAGGAAAGTGCGGTCTTCATTTAATGCTTCTAATGCGCGATCTAAGCTATAACAAACTTGTGGGATTTGTGCTGCTTCTTCAGCAGGCAAGTCGTACAAATCTTTATCCATCGCATCACCAGGGTGGATCTTATTTTTAACACCGTCAAGCCCAGCCATTAATAAGGCAGCGAATGCCAAGTAAGGGTTAGCGGTTGAATCAGGGAACCGCACCTCGATACGACGACCTTTTGGATTATTAACAAAAGGAATACGGATTGATGCACTGCGATTACGTGCAGAATATGCCAACATCACAGGTGCTTCATAACCAGGCACTAAACGTTTGTAACTGTTGGTACTTGCGTTAGTAAATGCGTTTAATGCTTTAGCATGTTTGATAACACCACCAATGTAATAAAGTGCAGTTTCTGATAAACCACCATATTTATTACCTGAAAATAAGTTTTGACCATCTTTAGCTAAGGACATATGAACGTGCATACCACTGCCGTTATCACCTACTAATGGCTTAGGCATGAAGGTTGCTGTTTTCCCATAAGCATGCGAAACGTTATGCACAACATATTTGAGTTGCTGAACTTCATCTGCCTTTTTCACTAAAGTATTAAATCTAACACCAATTTCACATTGGCCTGCCGTCGCCACTTCATGATGATGTACTTCAGTAACTTGACCCATTTCTTCTAGTGTCAAACACATCGCACTACGAATGTCTTGTAATGAATCGACCGGAGGTACTGGGAAGTAACCACCTTTTACGCCAGGGCGATGTCCTTTATTACCGTCAGGATAGACTTTTTCAGTATTCCATGAAGATTCATCAGAATCGATTTTGTAGAATGCGCCTGAAATATCACTGCCCCAACGAATATCATCAAAGATGAAAAATTCATTTTCAGGACCAAAATAAGCCGTATCCGCTAGACCTGTTGATTTCATATAGGCTTCAGCTCGATGAGCAACACTACGAGGATCACGCTCATAACCTTGCATAGTAGCTGGTTCAATAATATCGCAACTGATAATTAGCGTCGTATCGTCCATAAAAGGATCTAACACAGCAGTTGTTGGATCTGGCATCAAAATCATGTCTGATTCATTAATACCCTTCCAACCAGCAACTGATGAACCATCGAACATATTACCTTCGGTAAAAGTATCCTCATCAATACTGTGTGCAGGAAAAGTAACGTGTTGTTCTTTACCGCGTGTATCTGTAAAACGGAAATCCACAAACAGAACTTCCTCATCTTTAATCATTTGAAGCACGTTTTCGACTGACATTAATTTTCTCCAATTATAAATTACTATGCTTAATACTTTAAGTTAGTTACTACAAAATACGCTCATAAATTTAGAGCTAAAACCCAATCAACTTTAGAATGAGTTCACAAGTTAAACTATTAATTAAATCGCCTGCAAAAAAATGAGCTTAACCTCCAACTTGTACCGTAATGGTGATTTCATCATCATTGTCCTGATGTCCGAGAATCGTGTGACCATTAATCCTTGCCCATGCAGGAATATCACTTAATGCACCTGGATCGGTGCAAATAACGTTCAATATATCACCTAAGGCTAATTCTTTAACCTTATTTTGTGTTTTGATAACAGGCATAGGACACAACATACGTCTGGCATCTAATTCATGCTCACTCATACATGCCAGTCCTCATTCACTTGCTCGACTGACAGTGGTTTAATATTCATTATTCTAACATCTTCACCGGGGACAGAGATATGCACCTCAACCTTTTCTGAATCGCGTCCTTGTCCATAACGTGCAACAACACCGGCAGCTAATTCATAGTCTTCGGGCTTAATATTACCATCGACATCGTTAAAGGACCATTATGACTGACAACTTGAATGGTCACGAATTGTTTACGGTAGCCTTCCAAATATTTACTCTCACCGCCATCACGGGCAATGATCAGTTTAAACGCTGGTTTTGGTCGAATGTGCCGGCCGACTTTTAGCAGCATAATGTCATCCATCTCATATTCTCGAGTACCGCGAGCATCCCATAAATCAACCAGTTTATCGGAATAACTTTTATCTGTTAGAAAGCAACAACCTCCCGCAGGCATCGGATAATCTGTAAAGCCATATTTTGCGGCTAATGCCATCTGAGGCTTACGCGTTCGGCCACTAAAATCATACATTTTCTCACGATCTATCCAACCTTCTAACTCGGGCTTGGTGGCTGGTAAGTTTTTACCACATAAAGGTCGTACTAAAATATCTTCTGCACCTGATTCTTTGGCAACAATTGGCATTGTTTGCTTGCGCTGTGACATTGGGCGTTGACCGATTACTTCACCGGTAATAATAAAATCAAATCCATCTTTACGATTTTCAGTTATCCATTCAACCGCCTTACCCACCATGAATATCTTGCAATCCAAACAAGGATTCATATTGGCGCCATAGCCATGTTTCGGGTTGAGTAACACATCTTTATATTCTTCAATAACATCAACGATGTGCAACTTAATACCTAATTGTTCGGCCGCCCACAATGCATTATTGCGTTTTTGTTTGTCTTTATCAGTATTACGAATGGCATGAGTGTGACCCTCAACACAAAATCCTGTGTAAAAGTTTATGCCTTCAACTTCGATACCTTGCTCTTGCATTACACGCACGGCTAAAAGTGAATCTAAACCACCTGAAATTAAGGCAATTGCCTTGTGTTTTGTTGTCACGCTGTTCCACCTACTGTTAAACCATCTATTTTTAATGTCGGCTGACCAACACCTACGGGCACGCTTTGACCTTCTTTGCCACAATTACCAACACCACTATCTAGCTCTAAATCACTAGCAACCATACTAATACGACTCATTACTTCTGGGCCATTACCAATCAACGTTGCCCCTTTCACAGGTCGAGTAATTTTACCGTTTTCAATCAGATACACTTCACTCGTCGAGAATACAAACTTACCGGATGTAATATCAACTTGCCCACCACCAAAATTAACGGCGTAAATACCTTTTTTGACTGAGGCTATAACTTCTTCAGGCTCATGTTCTCCTGGCAACATATAGGTATTGGTCATCCGTGGCATCGGTAAATGAGCATAAGATTCACGTCGACCATTACCTGTGCTTCGGCTTCCCATCAAACGCGCATTATGTTTATCTTGCATGTATCCGGTTAACTTACCTTTCTCAATTAAGGTGGTTCTTTCTGTTGGCACACCTTCGTCATCAATAGATAATGAGCCTCGTCGATCTTGCAAAGTGCCATCATCCACTACCGTGCATAATGGTGATGCCACCATCTCGCCCATTTTGCCAGAAAAAGCTGAGCTACCACGACGATTGAAATCGCCCTCTAAGCCATGGCCAACTGCTTCATGCAGTAATACACCGGGCCAACCTGACGCGAGTACTACTGTCATATTACCCGCTGGAGCATCGACGGCTTCTAAGTTTACTAAGGCTTGACGAACGGCTTCTTTAGCGTAATTTATGGGTAAATTATTATCTTGAAAATAACGATAATCTAAACGTCTCCCACCGCCAGCGCTGCCTCGTTCACGTCGTCCTTTGGATTCGACAATTACTGACACATTCATTCTTATTAAAGGTCGAATATCAGCTGCAAACGTGCCATCACTGGCTGCGACCAATACGGTATCTAAACCACCCGCTAGGCTTACGCTAACCTGGCTAACCCTCGGATCAGCAGCTCGCGCTGCAGCATCAGCTTGGTGTAATAAAGCGAGTTTCTGCTCAACGGTTAACACCGCTAAAGGATCTGTTTCGGCATAAAATTTAGGCGCGACTGTACGTTTCCAAGCTTGTACTTTTCCATCAGCCCCTTGGCGAGAAATAGCACGCGCTGCTTTGGCTGCATCTTGTAATGCTGGTAAAATTAAATCGTCGGAATATGCAAAACCGGTTTTTTCGCCGCTGCAGGCTCGGACACCAACGCCTTGTTCAATATGGTAACCACCATCCTTGATAATGCCATCTTCTAACAACCAATTTTCTTGACGTGATTGTTGGAAATAAAGATCGGCATAGTCCACGCCACGACCCATAGTTAAAGCGAGTGTCTGTTCTAAATTAGCTTCTACTAATCCAGCAGGCAATAATAATTGTTGGGTTACTTGTTCGATTATAGAATATGTCATGAATTGATTGCTTTATGTTACAAGGTTATAGATCATACCAGATCTTGTACGCAGCTTTTTATTGGGTCTCAGAAAGTTAGACTTTTTTTACAGGTTCCAGCAGAGGAAACACTGTACAAAAAAATATTTAAGATTCAGCATTGATCACTATCAAAATACGCACCAAATTAGAGCGCAACGCACCAAATCAGGTCAATACTGCATGCATTGGACATAATAGTTTGGAACTAAATGTGCCAAGATAAACACACTAAATTGATGGTCTGGTTATTGCTTGTGTTTAGCAAACGTTTAGTTGAGATGAAACTCGCCCAGATTATGAATAACCTGATCTACTTAAATATGAGTAGTTGATAGTTTTTCAGAAAAAGATAAAGCGGCTATAAATCAATGACTATTACTGAAGTTATTATGAAATTATTAACACTGAAAATTGCAAATTTAATTAACACTATCAATATAGTCGAGGAAAGAAACAATGAGTGGAAATGAGTCCCGCATTCAAGCAATTCATCAAATAACAAACCGTGAAACAATGACCGTTAAAACACCCAGACCTTTAGATGAAATCTGGGCAACCGATGTATTTAACTTGGCAAAAATGGAAGAATCATTATCCAAAACTGCCTTTAAAGCTATTAAAAACACAGTGAAAACTGGTGCGCCACTTGATGGGGCAACCGCTGAAGTTGTTGCGGCTGCCATGAAAGTATGGGCGCTATCTAAAGGCGTCAAATTCTTCTCACATATTTTCTATCCGATGACAAACATCACAGCTGAAAAGCACGATGGTTTTATCATTAGTGATTCAGAAGGTAAGGCAATTACTGAATTCTCTGGCAGCCTATTAATTAAAGGTGAACCGGACGGTTCTTCATTCCCGAACGGTAGTATTCGTATGACTAACGCCGCGCGTGGTTATACTGCTTGGGATCCAACTAGCCCTGTCTACATCATGCACACCGATAACGGATCGACATTGATGATTCCAAGTGTTTTCATGTCTTGGACTGGTGAAGCACTCGATAAAAAAATTCCATTATTGCGCTCGATCGATGCAATGAATAAGGCCGGCAACAAAGTCTTATCATTGATGGGCGAAACGGATATCGCACCATTAAATTCAAGCTGTGGTGCTGAACAAGAATATTTCCTTGTAGATAGTAACTTTGCCAATAGCCGTCCTGATTTATTACTAGCTGGCCGTACTTTATTTGGCGCATCACCAGCAAAAGGTCAACAGTTCGATGACCATTATTTCGGTACGATTCCAGCTCGCGTTCAAGTGTTCATGCAAGACTTTGAAGATCAGTTATATCGTCTAGGTATTCCAGCTAAAACCCACCATAATGAAGTTGCACCAGGTCAGTTTGAAATTGCACCATACTTCGAAGCAGCTAATATAGCAGCTGATCATCAACAATTAATGATGACACTGATGAAAGCCACAGCCAAGAAACACGGTTTCTTGTGTTTGCTTCATGAAAAACCATTTGCTGGCATCAATGGCTCTGGTAAACATGTGAACTGGTCTGTAGGCAATGCAACTCAAGGTAACCTACTTGATCCAGGTAAAACACCGCATGATAATTTAAACTTCTTATTATTCTGTGGTGCGGTTATTCGTGGTGTTCATAAATTTGGACCATTACTACGTGCCGTTATTGCTTCGGCCGCCAATGATCATCGTTTGGGTGCCAATGAAGCACCACCAGCCATTCTCTCTGTCTATCTTGGTGATCAACTTGAAAAAGTATTCCAAGATATTAAAGATGGCGTAATCACAAGCTCAAAGTCCGGCGGCACAATGGATCTTGGCCTATCGCAAATTCTTAATTTTGAACGTGATCCAGGTGATCGTAATCGTACATCGCCATTCGCATTTACTGGTAACCGTTTTGAATTCCGTGCAGTAGGTTCATCACAATCAGTATCTGGGCCCTTGGTGGCAATGAACACAATGCTAGCTGATTCATTAAACTGGATCGCTGACAAACTTGAAGCTGAATTGAACAAGGGTACTAAGCAACCAGATGCTGTTGTCGCTGTTCTAAAAGAGCTAATGAATCTTCATGGTAATGTAGTCTTTGGTGGTGATGGTTATTCATCAGAATGGCACCAAAAAGCAGTGTCTGAACGTGGCTTATTAAACCTACCTACCGCGGCTGATGCCCTACCCGCATTACTTGAAAAGTCCGTCAGAACTTTATTTGAAAGCACGGGTGTTTTATCAACGATAGAACTTGAAAGTCGTTTTGCAGTTTATGCAGAGCAGTACATCTTGTCTATCGAAGTAGAAGCAAAACTTGTTATTAACATGGCTAAAACCATGATTTATCCGGCTGCAATTGCTTATCTTGCTGAACTATCGATAACCCATTCAAGTATGACCGAAATGGGTATTGAACTTGATAACTCAATCGCTAAAAAAGTCGCACTGGAATCCAATGCAATGATTGCTTCGGTAGCTAAACTTAGCGAAGCAATGGAAAAGCATGACTTTGCAACGACAGAAGAACACATGCAATACTGTGCCAAAGTTATCCTTATTTTGATGGCCGAGGTACGCTTGCATGCTGATATCTTAGAGACTGAAGTCGCTGACGAATTATGGCCGCTACCGAAGTATCAAGAGATGCTGTTTATTAAGTAATAACTGACAGCAGATATTAATAAAGGCCGCTTATTAATTAAGCGGCCTTTATTTGCCATCATGGTGGCCTTATGATGTTTTAACTAGGCATTCTGTTAGCATTACATTTTTATTGCATAACAGCGCAGATTGAGTCCTAAGGAATTTATGTCAATTGGCCAATAAAGCCATGCCTCAGGCATCAATAATATAGACTTCATCGAGCTTATAATCTTCACTCACAAGTATAAAGATGGGATTAAATTTATAATACTCGCGACTATATTATTCTTTCAGGGCGCTGAAGGTTTAGTAATCGTTAATTCAGGATAATCCCATGGCCCAGTTAAGTAATAGCTATAACTGATCAAATTAACAATATTTTTATCAAATAAAGCACCGGCCAATTTATCTACTAATAAAATAGCGGTACCCACCCCCAAACCTATCGGGCCTCCAGCAACGGCACCAGCAAGCGGCAAAGTTGAAGAGACATTAGGTGTTATTGTCACTATTTGATCATACATTTGATGAATTAAATCAACGGGGCCGACCATCTTAATCGTCGCCGATGCTCCCTTCAATACAAAATCATTGGTTACTGCTTGGCCATTAGCAAACTTGAATGATCCTTTTATTGAATCAAAGTAGAAACCATCAGAAAATAAATCACTAAAATCCAACGACAAACGCCTTGGTAAGGCTGCAATGCTCATAAGACCAAATATACGTCCTGCAGCGCCTGGTTCAACATCCTTAAGACTACCCTTGCCTATTGAGACCTTGAGTGATCCATTCAATATGCCTGTACTGACTGCCAACGGATTATCAGCCCAAGATAAGTCTGCTAACAAATATACATCTTCAGCATCTATCGCCTGTTGATAACCAAAACTAGCTAACAATCCTGCTAAATCATCACTATTCGCCTGAACTTTAAAATGTGATTGATCGCCGTTTGCTGCTTGTCGCCATTCACCTATAGGTATTGATGCAGTAAATTCCTTCGATGTTAAAGAGCCCTCATCTATCAACCAGGCATTAACCATTCTATGGGCGCGCAGTTGTAATTTACCTAACGCCATATCATTCACTACTAATGAACCAATCGCAAGATCCATGCTAGGCCATAAGAATTTAGCCTGTTCATCGGTTATTTGTTGTGTATCATCTGATTTTGGCAGAGACATTATCAATTTATCGAGATCAATTTTTAATGCTGTACTACTCTCAAAATCAGTGGGCCAATACATCATACCCTTAGATTGTTTGCTATCTATATTTGCAAGCCAACCTTGGTCTTCTTTTTTTGCTGAAATTGTTAAATCGGTAAACTGCTGATTAAATCCAGTCAATTTTCCTACTGTCACAACCGCATCATTCATGCTGGCGATAAACGAATTATCTTTTTGACTACTATACTGTTTCGACCATTCATACCATGTATCTAGTGATAGTTCAGCTAATTGTCCACGAATTTTCACTCCATGGCTTGGCAGTTCTGCTTGTCCAGCACCGACGTTAACTTCACCACGCCATTGTTTGCCATCTTGGGCAAAGATAGCTTTGATCAACTTGCCATACTCAACAGAATAGACTGGCGTATTACCTCTTTGCTCGGTCGATGCACGAAAAATTCTATTATCTTTCTCTTTCTTAGCATAGGGTTCCGGCAGATCAATTGCTATGCCCTGCATATTAGATTGAATAGAAGCTTCAATATTAAAATCACCTATTTTTTCCTCTGAAATGGTTACATCCATATCATAAGCGGTTTCCCCTGATACAAATTTAGGCAGGACATCAGGCCAGCGCTCTTCAATTTTTTGTATTGAAACTTGACTACTTGTCGAAACAATCGTCGCATCGCCTTTTGGTGCCACATTAATATTGATAGGTGCATCTAATATATTCGCTTGGATATTTTTGGCGGTTACTCCATCATTAGAGAAGTATAATTTCCCAATAATCTTTGACATCGTTAGTTCTGCAAACGATTTACTCTGTAACTGACTATCAATAAAACTGACATTTCCAGATACTTCTGTTGCATCTTCATCTGCTAAAGGCACCATCAAATTGAGTTGAATATTACTATAGCCCTGCGCTTTAACCCCGTTCGCTACTTTTCCAAAACGTTGTTTTAATGGGCTATTTTGCAAAAATAGTAAGGCATCTGCTGTCGTGCCTGTTAGGCTACCTTCCACCCGTAATATTGGATTATCTTCAACTAACTTATTAATCGTAGTGGTCACATTGGCAAATTTAAATCCAGCGATTTTACCTGACTGGCTTTTAATAATAAGATCATTACCAGAGCCAGTAATCGTTCCAGTAATACCCTCTAAATCTGGCCAACTAGGTGCGTAATGTAAATGCACATTATCAGCTTGCAGTGTCATTTTAAACTGGCCTTTTTCAGGTTCATCTTCATAAGGGAAAGCAGCTAATTCACCTTTTAGTTCAATGCTTCCATCAATAATATTACCCGCTACAAAAGCGTTTTTAGACCATTTTTTAAAGCTATCACTTAGTATTTTTTCTGGCACATACGCTTGCCAACGATTAACAATTACATCTTGCAGGGTAATTTTTAGATCATTGATCAACTTGCCATCACTCGAATGTTGCACACTTCCATCTAACTGGATGCTTAAATCATCATTCCATAGCCGTAAAGCTTGGCTCTGTATGTTCCAAAACTTATCTTGCAGTCGTAAGTTTAATTCTCCCGTTACTGAATCAAAAAATACTGCATCGTCTAACCATGTTTCTGGATAAAAAGTAATTCTATGACTATCTAGCTTAAGGTTGGCAATACCTTGTTGCCAATTAATTGATGCTGTTAATCCCGTTACACCCGGATAATGTAGCCAAGGCAACATTGCTCCATCACGAAGATTAAAGGCTAATTTAGTCATGCCTTTCTCTACTGAATAGTGCAAATCTAAACTATCGAGGTCACCGGCAGGTTTCTGTATTCTAATGATTTCAGGTGATAGGGCACTTAAAGAAGCCACGGCAGTGATATCACTTAATCGAAGATAATTACTAGTAATTATCCAATCATTTTCTTGCTGTTTTTTAATACTAAAGTCTGTTGTCGGCCACGCGTCACCATTCATATTAAATTGCATCTCATGACCCGATAATTGCCATGATTGTCCTTGCTGCTGCCAATCAAGCTGCCCGACCAAATGCTCAATCAATACTGGGTCATAGACTGCATTTTCTTGTTTAGATACTAATTCTGCCTGCGTTAAGTCTAGGCTTGTTTTAACCGAATTTATGGTATTACCGATGCCAGTAGCGAAAATATTCGCGGTTAATTTTCCGTTTTGAACACCAATATCCTGCCAAGTAAGCAGTTCTGCAAGCGGCTCTAACATCAAATCATCAATTTGAGCCTGCCACTGCCACGAACTCGTTTGTAAATCTTCCGATTTCAGGAGCCATTGCCCCGAAAACTGAACATCAGTGCCTAATGTTGATGGTAATTGTAACAATCCCGTAATTGTCCATTTTTCTGAGTGATGGGTTAACTCGGCATTAGTAACCTGATAATGACCTGACAAAGCCTTATTTATCTGATCAATGTATTCAATAGTGACTGCTTTTATTTGAAAACGATTAAGTATGTTTGCCCAACTTAACCAGTCTATTTCCTTGGGAGAAGATAGATCTTTTGAATTAATACCTTGCAATTGGAATTGTCCGGTCAGGTCACGAACGATCGTCGTGTTTAAACCTGTTAATGACATATCGTTTAACACGGGTTCTCCACGCTGTAAGCTAGCGCTAAGATCTAAACCTACGTAAAGAGATTTAATACTCAGCAATTCCGTATTATTGTCTTGCCTAAATACCGTAACCGCATCAACTTGTAATTTAGGCATCAGATCAACCCAACTCAAGCCAGCAGCTCCAATTTCGACTGGATAACCTAACTTGTCGCCAACCCATACAGCAATTTCATCTTGTCGTTTATCTACTGCATCTGCAAGCCAATAAATCGCACCCGCCAGCATCATTAGCATGGTAGCCAGAATAATCAGCAGATAAGCAACTTGTTTACTTGCGACATGTAAGCCGCGCAGAAAAACCGACATAATACTTACATCAACACCACGTTAAACTGTTCTCGCCCATATTGTGCTTCACACTGAAACAAAATCGGTTTGCCAATGAATTGCTCTAGCTCAGCAACATAGGTTGAATCCTCGTCGTTAAGTCGATCAATGACGTCTTGCGATGCCAGCACTAAAAACTGTGTTGTCTCGTACTGTTTAGCTTCGCGGATAATTTCACGAAAAATTTCATAACATACCGATTCAGCACTTTTCGCATAACCTTTGCCTTCACAGCAAGGGCAAGGCTCGCACAAAATATGACCCAAACTTTCACGGGTACGTTTGCGCGTCATTTCAACCAAACCTAACTCAGATACACCGCAAATATTATGTCGAGCACGATCGGTAGACATCGCTTTTTCTAATGCCCGCAACACTTGATCTCGATGTTCTAATTCTTCCATATCAATGAAATCAAGAATAATAATGCCGCCGAGGTTACGCACTCGCAATTGACGAGCAATGGCGTGGGCGGCTTCCAAATTAGTTTTAAATATAGTTTCTTCTAAATTTTTATGGCCAACAAAACCACCGGTATTAACATCCACCGTAGTCATCGCTTCAGTTTGATCAAAAATCAAATAACCACCTGATTTCAAGGGTACTTTCCGTTCTAATGCTTTCGTTATTTCATCTTCAACACTAAACATATCAAATAATGGTCGGTCGCCTCTATAATGCTCTAAACGAGAAGCGCATTCCGGCATAAATCCCTCAGAAAACTTAAGTGCCTTGTCAAAAGTCTCACCTGAATCGATTCTAATCCGCTCAATATCCGGTGAAAACAAATCGCGTAATGCCCGCAGCGCTAAAGGCAAATCTTCATGTAAAGGCTCACCACATTGTATTTTTGATTTACATTCACCTAACTTAATCCACAGTCGATGCAAAAAATCTAAGTCAGCCAATAATTCGGCTTCGGTCACACCTTCGGCAGCTGTCCGTAAAATATAGCCTCCTGTACTTTGCTCTAGTTGTGACACTAGGCAGGACTTCAAACGTGCACGTTCTTCCTCGCCTTCAATTTTAAGGGAAACACCGATGCCTTGCGCTTCAGGCATATAAACTAAATAACGAGATGAAACGGATAATTGTGTGGTTAATCGTGCACCTTTGCTACCCATGGGGTCTTTGATGACTTGCACCAAAACTTCTTGGCCTTCACGTAATAATGACGTTATCGGCGGCACTTCCGTTTCTTGTAAATTTCCCGTTTGCCCTTTGGGGATAGAAATGTCAGAAGCATGTAAAAAAGCCGCTCGCGATAAACCTATTTCAACAAATGCCGCTTGCATACCAGGCAACACACGACAGACTTTACCTTTATAAATATTGCCTACTAAGCCGCGGCTTTCAGTGCGCTCAATAAATATTTCTTGCAATACACCATTATCAACCACGGCAACGCGCGTTTCACTAGGTGTGACATTGATTAAAATTTCGCTACTCATTCCGCCTGCCCTGTTATCTTTCGTAATAACAATCCCGTTTCACGTAACGGTAATCCCATAATAGCGGAATAGCTGCCTTTTATTTGTTCAATAAATAAAGCAGCTAAGCCCTGTACAGCATAAGCACCTGCCTTATCAGTACCTTCTTGTGTTGCGATGTACCATTCAATGTCAGATTCAGCCATGGTGGTAAACGTCACCTGACTAATATTTAATTCGCACTTTACCTGTGTTGCAGTTACCACTGCCACCGCTGTCATCACCTGATGTGTTCGACCAGAAATCTGTTGTAACATGGCACGTGCATCATCATCATTAGCGGGTTTGCCAAAGATAACATCTGCTAATACCACCGAAGTATCCGAACCTAATACTGGTCGTCGATCTAACTCAGGCAGGGTGTTCCAGCCCGCTTGTGCTTTAGCAATAGCCACTCGTTTCACATAATCAATGGGTGTTTCATTAGCTAGCCGACTTTCGTCAACATCAACAGTTAACACTGAGAAATCGACCCCGATTTGAGTCAATAGTTCACGTCGTCGAGGTGAATTAGAGGCTAGATAAATTTGAGGGAAGATCATGCCCGGTGGTACGGATGATTTTGTAGCACGGTCCAAGCCCGATATAACTGCTCAGACAGTACAATGCGCACCAAAGGGTGAGGCAAGGTTAGCGCAGATAAAGACCAACATTGATTAGCGCGCTGTAAACATTCATTTGTTAAGCCATCTGGCCCACCGACAATCAACGACACATCTCGGCCATCAGCCATCCAGCTTTTAAGTTGTTGAGCTAACGCTTCCGTACACCACGACTTACCCTGCACATCCAAGGCAACAACATGGTGACTGTCTGGAATAGCGGCCAATATACGCTCACCTTCTTCACGCATCCACTGCAATGAGCTGCCACTTTTACCTCGTTTTGCCGGCGTTATTTCATGTAGTTGTAAACTACATTCCCGTGGCATACGTTTCGCATATTCTTGATAACCATCGGTTACCCATGCTGGCATTTTATTGCCTACTGCCAGCAGGTTTAACTTCATTTATCTTCTGCCGTCACCTGAGCTTGAACATCTGTTTTAGCAGGAACGCTCCACAGTTTTTCCAAAGTATAAGTAGCGCGAGTTTCTGGCGTCATAATATGGACAATAACATCACCCAAATCAACTAAGGCCCATTCACCGACATCTTCACCTTCGGTACCCAAAGGAATAACACCCGCCGCTTTAGCCTGAACATTAACTTCATTGGCCAACGCTTTTACTTGGCGTGTAGATTTACCTGTTGCGATAATCATAAAATCAGTAAAATCTGTCATTGCTGTCACATCCAATATTTGAATGTCTTCTGCTTTAATATCTTCTAACGCATCAACCACTAGTAATTTTAATTCTTTAGCCTGCATGGGGCTCTCCGTTGTATTTAATCAGAGTAGTTTAACATTAAGGACTGCGTTAAAGCGCTATAGACTTTCATAGAGTCGTAGATAAGTGTTAGCACTCTGTTCCCAGCTATAATTCTGTTCCATAGCGGTTACCATTATTTTTCGCCAAATGCGCGGACGCTGAAACAAATCAAGTGCACGATTGATCGTTTCTTGCAATGCTTCAGCAGTACTTGGATCAAATTTGAAGCCAGTTGCAGTTTCATTTTTACGATTATCTTCAGTCGCATCAATCACAGTATCAGCCAAACCACCGGTATTTCGCACGATAGGTAAGGTGCCATAACGTAGGCTATAAAGTTGATTCAGACCACAAGGCTCAAAACGTGATGGCATTAAAAAAACATCCGCTCCCGCCTCAATTTGATGTGCCAAGGCCTCGTTATAGCCAATGTCAATCCCAACTTTATCAGGGAATCGCGCTCGTAGGATACGCAAGTCTTGCTCATAATCTGCAGAACCACTGCCCAAACAGGCAAGTTGAATATTCGCACCTGACTCAAGTAATTTAGTTACCGCATCTAGCGTCAAATCAATGCCTTTTTGAGAGACTAATCGACTAATTAGCCCCATCAACATAACATTTTCTTTTTCTGGCAAAGCAAAATATTGTTGGAGACTCGATTTATTGAGAGATTTATTTCGAATATTTTTGATGGAATACGTTTTAGCTAGATATGAATCCGTTTCTGGATTCCAGTCATTAGTATCAATACCGTTAAGGATGCCAGATAAACGCCCTTGTTTTGCACGTAGCGACAACAAACCTTCTAATCCATAACCAAATTGATAATTACAGATTTCTTGGCCATACGTCGGGCTGACTGTCGTAATATGATCAGCATAAATCAAGCCGCCTTTTATCAATGACAGTAAGCCATAGAATTCGAGGCCATCACTTTGCCAAAACTTTTCAGGCAAATCCAAGGCGTCAAATATCTCACGCGAAAACAAACCTTGGTAGGCAAGGTTATGGATCGTAAAAACAGTTGCTGGGCGGTTAGGTAAATCCGCGATCAAAGCGGGTGCCAAGCCTGTTTGCCAGTCATTGCAATGTAAGATATCAGGTTGCCAATCCAAACCAGCTTGATTCATAGCTAATACTGCAACTGCACGAGAAAACAAGGTAAAACGAGCAGCATTATCTTGCCAATCTTCACCACTAGCTGAGCTGTATGGCCCACCTTCACGATCAAAATGCTGTGGCGAATGAACTAACCATAATGTCACATCACTATCAGGCAAAGTCGATTGCAATATTTCTATAGGCAAATGGAAACCATCCAGTTTGAGCGTTGCAATAGTGTAAATTTTATCGAGTTGCTCCAGACACTTACGATAAGCCGGCATAATAATCCGGATATCGTGACCCTGCTGACGAAGTGCTATCGGCAAACTACCCGATACATCCGCTAAGCCGCCGGTCTTAATGAGAGGATGAACTTCACTACTCGAAAAAAGAATTTTTCGCACACCGTGCTCCTAAAAATTGTACAATCTTAAGATTATATACGGTCTTGGGCGTAAGCACAGCCCCAACGGGAGATTACATGAAACCTTGTACAATCATCATTTTTGGCGCCACAGGCGATCTATCTAAAAAGAAATTACTACCTGCGCTCTACCATTTAAATATTGAAAATCGCTTAACGGCTGACACTAAAGTTATCTGCATGGGTCGCCAAGAAATGGCTCAAGATGAATGGAAATCACTAGTAAGTGAATATGTCTCTTCTAAAGCCCGTGATGGCATTAAAGTAGATGCTTTAGAAAACTTCCTATCTAAAATCAGCTATTTCCAAAATGATATTAACGATGCTGCGTCATATCAAGACTTACAAAAAATATTAGAAGATCCTACCCAAGCTTTCCCTTCAAATATTGTATTCTACTTATCTATTAGTCCATCATTATTTGGTGTAGTGGGCGATCAACTTGCTGCGGTAGGTTTAAATAAAGAAGATAAGGGTTGGCGTCATCTAGTTGTTGAAAAACCATTTGGCTACGACCAAAAAAGTGCCGCTAAACTTGAAGGCGTGTTACGTAAAAACTTCACTGAAAAACAAACTTATCGTATTGATCACTATCTTGGTAAGAGTACCGTTCAAAATATTTTTGTATTCCGTTTTGCCAACTTATTATTAGAGCCATTATGGAATCGTAACTACATCGATCACGTACAAATTACCCATGCCGAGCAACAAGGTGTCGGCGGTCGTGCTGGTTATTATGATGGTTCTGGTGCCATGCGCGACATGATCCAAAGTCATTTATTACAAGTGATGACATTAATCGCAATGGAACCGCCAGCAGATTTAAATGACGAATCATTGCGTGATGAAAAAGTTAAAGTATTAAAAGCTCTTCGCCCTATTACAGAAGACATGGTTGATAGCCATGCTTTCCGTGGCCAATATTCTGCTGGTGTAGTGAATGGCGAAAAAATTAAAGGCTATCTTGAAGAAGATGATGCGCCTGACAATAGTGTCACTGAGACCTATGCCGCGATGAAACTGTATATCGATAACTGGCGCTGGCGCGATGTGCCTTTTTACCTGCGCACAGGTAAATGTATGCCTGAATCTAAAGCTATGATTGCTATCCGTTTTAAAAAGCCACCTCAAGAGTTATTCAAAAACACTGAAATTGGTACAAGTCATGCAAACTGGATCACCATGGGTTTACAGCCAGACAATACCCTGCGTATTGAATTACAAGCAAAAAAACCGGGTTTAGAAATCAGTGCTCATACCGTCGGCCTAGAAACCGTTGAAGATGAAGATGAAAAACATAAATTGGATGCCTATGAGGCCATGATCTTGAATGCCATATTAGGTGAACGGTCATTATTTTTACGCTCTGATGAAGTTGATCTAGCGTGGAAAGCCGTTGATCCAATCATTGCAAAATGGACTAAAGAACAAGGTTTTGTTCATAAATATGAAGCCGGCACATGGGGACCCGAAGAAGTAAGTCAGATCTTCGATGACCCTTGCCATCAATGGCGTAATAACGTTTAAACCAAGGTAATACTAGGTATCAAAAGGTCGGAATACACGGTAATGTTATTCCGGCCTTTATTAATAGCTGAAACTAATGAAATGAATAATTACAGACTGGTTAAAATATAAAAGTTAAATGATTAGTTTAGAACAAGATAGTCTGCAGCCGATTCATTAGCTTCAAGTCTCGGTACAGAACCTAGACAGGGAGCCCAAATACGTTGCGTTAAGGTCTCGACAATTTCTATTGATTCCGGATTTTGACCCAGATTATTCGCAACCCAACCCTGCAACTTCAATCCCGTCGACGCTATTGCTTTAACCGTCAATAATGCATGATTAATACAACCCAAACGTATATCTACCACTAAAATAACCGGCAAATTTAAATTTATGGCTAGATCCGCCATTGTTTCTGTTTGATTAATGGGTACTAGCCAACCACCAGCCCCCTCAACGACTACGGCATCACTCTGCTGCTGTATACGATCAAAATTCTGTTTTATTACCGTCAATTCAATAGTAATATCGACTCGTTCAGCGGCAAGATGAGGGGCGATCGCAGGTGCAAAGGCATAGGGATTTATTAACTCGTAAGGTAAAACAACATCGGCTTGCTGAGTTAATTGCAAGGCGTCATCATTTCGTAGGCCGTCAATTGTCAGCTCACAACCGCTAGCGATCGGTTTCATTACTGCAATGCGTTTACCTTGTCGTTGTAACAGCTCAATTAACGCCACGCTGATCCGTGTTTTGCCCACATCGGTATCAGTACCTGTGACAAACACACTATTCATACTGACTTCCTACGTTGAATTTGGTTAACCGGTATCCGTATCTCACCCTCTATATTTTGCTGCTTAGGTTGCCCACCCCAAGCATGGCCATAGACCACTTCATAGGTTGCGGGTAAAAGAGTATCTCGCCGAAACTGTTCATAAGCATCAACAACATGTTTAATAGTATCTTTACCGGTTAAACCTCGACGGCGTCCTGAATTCACATTACGGGCACCCAATACTTTTAAGTCTTTCATCAATGCCATCGCTGAATCATAGGTCAGCGTATAGCGATCGGTATCTAAGACAGGTTCGGCAAGGCCCGCCGCCATCATCGCTTCACCCACATCATGCATGTCATAAAACATATTCACATGCGGGTAATCATCAACTTCAGCCCATGCTTGGCGTAATTCACGCAAGGTATCTGGCCCCAAAGTGGTAAACATTAACAAACCATCTGGTCGTAATACCCGTTGAATTTCAGCAAAACTAATTCTAGGATCACACCACTGCAAAGCCAAATTAGCAAACACCAAATCAACGCTATTATCAGCCAGTGGTAAATGTTCTGCATCACCGGCTAAATAATGAGGAACCTTAGTATAGGGCAACCAACGTTTGAGGCCAGATGCTTTCTGGTAACGTTGCCGCGCTTGCTGCAACATGGCAGGTGCAATATCCAATGCTAACAATTGTGCTTCGGGGTAATGCTTGGCTAATAAACTTAGATTCCTACCGGTTCCCACTCCCAAATCTAATACTCGCTTAGGTTGGAGCGTAACTAATGATAAGCGGTCAAGTAACTCATCGCCCGTTTGACGCTGCAATACAGCAACATCATCATAATGTGCAGCGGCATTGCCAAATGAGCGGGCAACTAAATTTTTGCTAGGCAGTTCATTATTCATCAATAAAAAGCTCTATTGTTTGTAAGCATTCTGTGGTCTGAGAAATAAATAGGGCGTGGCCAGCGCCTTTCAATAAAACGGTTTGTACATTGCTGGTCATTTGTTTGACCACGTCTAACATGGTGCTCGGAATTAAGGTGTCTCGATCACCTAAAATCATCATTATTGGACAACCAAGCATCGCTAATTGTGTTCGCATATCGATCGATATCAACAAATGAAGTCCTGCTGACAATGCTTCGGTAACCGGTGGCTTTTCGATAGCCAATTGCTCAGTTAATTGTCGAATCGTGTCACGGCTATGTGAGGAACCACGTGCTTGCAACAATAAAAAACGTTGCAAGGTATCAGCTTGATTCTCAACTAAATTATCTGAAAAGCTTTGAAATACCTCTGGCTCCATTGCACAAGACCAATCTGGTTTTTTCACAAAACAAGGTGTTGCCGCTAACAGCACTAGTTTTTTAACTCGCTCAGGAAATTGAGCAGTAAAGGCAATGCTAATTAATCCGCCTAGCGACCAGCCTAACCAATACGCTGATTTGGGGAGTTCACTGGCAAGATTTGCTAGCAACACATCAAGATCTAAGGCATTGTCCTGCCACTCACTTTGGCCATGACCCGGTAAATCAACCATATATAAGGTGAAATTTTCAGCTAGTGACTCGGCCAAATCATGCCAAACAATACTGTGCATACTCCAACCATGCAACATGACTAAGTCAGGACCCTTTCCCATTTTTTTAATGTGCATATTCACTCAGATAATATGTGGCTAAGGCTAACATTTAACGCTCATTCCAAAAAAGCTCGGTACTTCACTTCAAGAAACACAGATCTCTTCTAAAGCATCTAACAGTTGTTTCACCTGCTGCTCATTATGGTTTGCGGATAAGGTAATACGTAGTCGAGATGACCCTTCTGGAACAGTCGGTGGTCGAATAACGCCTACTAATAGTCCTTTGCCTTCTAACGCCTTACCCATTTTTATGGCCTGCTTTTCACCCCCAATCAATACTGGCTGGATAGCCGTAAATGACGCCATCAGATCCAATCCTAATGTCTTTGCACCTACTCTAAACTGGTTAATTAAAGTGCTTAATTTTTCACGGCGCCAGTTTTCATTCTGAACCAGTTTCAAACTCGCTATAGTAGCTGCAGCTATAGCCGGTGGCTGTGCCGTAGTGTAGACATAGCTTCGCGCTTGCTGAATAAGGGTCTCAATAACCACTTCATCTGCAGCAACAAAGGCTCCTGCTGTGCCGAAGGCTTTGCCAAAGGTACCCATTTCAATCGGCATTTCACTTAGATTAATCTGCCAATGCTCGACACTTCCTCGGCCGCTGACACCCAATACGCCAAAACCATGAGCATCATCGATGAACACAGCACTATTATTGATTTTTGCTAAGGAAATAATATCCGGCAACGGCGCTAAATCACCATCCATACTGAACACGCCATCACTGACAATAAGACGATTTTGAGCTCGCTCAGATTGTTGTAATCGGGTTGCTAAGCCAGTCATGTCGGCATGCCGGTATCGCAGCTGCTCGGCGGCTGATAAACGCCCACCATCTAACAACGATGCATGATTGAGTTTATCTTGAATTATGACGTCGCCACGGCTCATCAAGCCGTCAATAACGCCCATATTAGCTTGATAACCAGATGAAAAAAGTAAGACACGTTGCTGGCCAGTATAGTCAGCTAATGCCAGTTCTAATTCTTGGTGATAACGACTATGTCCCGTTAACAAGTGCGCTGCGCCAGCACCCACACCCTCCTGTTCGACTGCATCAATAAATGCTTTTTTTAAAATGGGATGATTGGCCAAACCCAAATAATCATTACTGCAAAACGACAGTAGTTTTTTGCCGTCAACCACGACATCAACGCCTTGTTCACCAAGACGAATGCGAGGCTGACGATATCTTCCTAGCGCTTTACGCTCAGCTAAATTATCCGCTAATTGTTTTGACCAAGGCAAGCTTGCCATTTAATGACTGCAAGCATCCTGAACAGGCGTGTTCTGTTGGCCTGACAAAGTGGTAATACCTAAGCGATTAAACAATTGTTGATCATGAACTGTATTAGGATTATCCGTCGTCAGTAATTTATCACCATAAAAGATTGAGTTGGCACCAGCAAGGAAGCACATCGCTTGCAATTCATCACTCATGCTTTCACGACCCGCAGATAAACGTACATAAGACTCCGGCATCATTAAGCGTGCTACCGCTATCGTACGAACAAATTCTAATTGATCAATATCATCGTGATTCGCTAATGGTGTACCTTCCACTTTAACCAATAAATTGATAGGTACACTTTCAGGGTGACTCGGTAAATTAGCGAGGCTGATTAATAAACCAGCACGATCACGACGGCTTTCACCCATACCAACAATACCGCCACTACAGACATGAATATTGGCATTACGCACATAACTTAGGGTATCTAAACGATCTTGGTAGGTACGTGTGCTAATTATGTCACCATAAAATTCTGGCGAAGTATCAAGGTTATGATTGTAATAATCCAAACCAGCTTCTTTCAAACGTTTAGCTTGATGCTCTTCCAACATGCCTAAGGTTACACATGTTTCCAGGCCCAAATCTTTCACGCCACTTACCATGTCAGCTACACGCTCTAGATCACGGTCTTTCAAATTACGCCAGGCCGCGCCCATACAAAAACGGCTCGCACCTGTTGCTTTGGCTGCTGCTGCATTTTCTAACACTTTATCTAATGGCATCAAAGGCTCAGCTTTTACTGCTGATTCATGATGCGCACTTTGTGGACAATAACCACAATCTTCAGCACAACCACCTGTTTTGATACTTAACAAGGTGCTAACTTGAACCGAGTTAGGATCGAAATGCTTACGATGGACGGTTTGAGCCTGATACATAAGATCAGAAAAAGGTAAATCATAAAGTGCTTCGACTTCTTCAGCGCGCCAGTTATGACGTAATGATTTATCAGTATTTAAGCTATTTTCAGGCATAATATTACTTCATTAGATTTAAAAGGATTTAGTCTTGATGACAACGGAAATTTTATCTCTATTGCCACATCGATTCCGGCAATTATACAGCAAACTGATGCCAATACCGTGCAGGCTTTGTGGCACGATGAGTCAACATCAAGCAATATGCATGGCCTGCCTGCAAAATCTCCCCCCATTAGGTGATGCCTGCCCCCGTTGCGCCTTGCCACTTAGCAATGCCCATATATGTGGTCATTGCCTCCATCAGCCACCAGAGCAGGATTTAAGCTTCAGTTTGTTTCCCTACCTCGATCCTATTGACCGTTTAATTGCTGACTTAAAGTACCATAACAAACTTTTCCTTAGCCAGTTTTTTGCTCAATTAATGGCTTATAAATTACGCAATCGCCCACAGCCAGATCTACTTATCCCTATTCCCTTACATCCCAATCGCTTACGACAACGTGGTTATAATCAATCATTCGAATTAGCGAAAGCTCTATCAATACAATTAGATATTCCAACCAGTAATCGTTATTTAATAAGAATCATAGATACCAAATCGCAAGCATCCATTCCCTTTAAAGCGCGCAAACAGAATATTCAACACGCTTTCAGCTTAATTCAAATTAAAGTGCCATCTCATATTGCCATTATTGATGACGTACTGACCACTGGTCATACCGCCAATGCCGCAGCAAAACAACTAAGAAAAGCAGGTGCTAGGACTATAGAAATATGGACAATAGCTCGTGCAATAAGACATCATTAATCAACCTTCTCGACATATCACCCGTTTCGCAAGGCATTTCCATGTCATCAAGAGCTGAACTTTTACAAAATCAACTGGATGCATTACTGACTATTGCTAGTCATAACGAGCAGAAACAAACTCATTTCCAAGAATATGAACTAAGTTTATTAAATAGTTCAGGATTATTTGATCTACTTACTATCTTATTAGACAGCCACCAAGTTCAGTTTCAGCTCACAGAAGTCACACTTATCTTGCTTGATCCTGAATACGAGTTTCAACGCCTATTAGATTCACACAATATACCTAGCTCATGGCAAGACCGATTATTATTCGCCGATAGCGAACAATCGCTCCATCAAGATTACAAGGTGCCATATCGTACTCGTTTATCTGAATTTATTCCTCAGCAACATCAAACATTGTTTTCAAGTAAGAATACACTTCGATCAATAGCAATATTACCCCTAATTCGCCAACATAAAATAATCGGCAGTTTAAACTTAGGAAGTCGCCAAATAGATAGATTTCAGGCGGGGATAGGCACGCAATTCTTACAACATTTAACCGCGGTTATTTCGGCTTGTCTTGAAAATACACGACTACAAGAAAGTATTAAACAACTAGGCTTGCTTGACCCACTCACAGGCGTCAATAACCGCCGTTTTTTTGATCAGCGTGTTATAGAAGAAACCTCTTTAGCGCAGCGTAATAGTACCCCATTATCCTGTTTATTTATCGACCTTGATCATTTCAAATCCATCAATGACAAGCACGGCCACCAAGCTGGCGATAATGTCTTAAAACAAGCTGCTAAGATATTTAATGACATCATGCGCACAAGTGACATCTTAGCCCGCTATGGTGGCGAAGAATTTGTAGTTTTACTGACTAATACCTCACTTCAAACGGCTTATGACATTGCTGAACGAATCCGCAAAACGATTGCTTCGTATAGCTTCAATGTTTCATCATCTGAGTCCCTAAACATCACGCTTTCTATCGGCATTTCAGTCTTAGATGAAAGCAAACGTATTACCAATAGCCAGCGACTTATTAAAGCAGCCGACAATGCAGTATATGAAGCAAAGATAAATGGGCGAAACCGCGTTCATCACGCCATTTAAAGAGGGTTATTATTTTTACGAAAAATGTATGGAAATACTGGCCTAAATAAAAGAAGATCTCGCAGGAGCGTTTATGAATAACCGTATCAAAGAGTTAATCGACCAAATTAAGCAATTAGAAGAAGATTTAAGCCAAGAAATTCTTCAACATGAAGGCACCATGCTTTACCATCTAAAAGGTAAAAAAGTAGAATTTGAACAAAGTATTAAGGAAGCACATCGTAAATTAAAAACAGGCGTTATAAGGTGGCTATTTGGTGTGCGCCCAATCAACGTCATCACTGCCCCGATTATTTATGGGATGATAATTCCATTTATCCTCATTGACATAGCGATCAGTTTTTACCAGCTAAGTTGTTTCCCAATATACAAAATCGCCAAGGTACGTCGCGCTGATTACATCGTATTTGATCGACATCATTTAGCCTATCTCAATATTTTCGAGAAATTTCATTGCTTCTATTGCGCCTATGCCAACGGTCTAGTTGCTTATATTCGAGAAATTTTAGCTCGAACCGAACTTTACTTTTGCCCCATAAAACATGCTCGGAAAGTGCTCGTCCCACATCGGTACTATTACCAATTTATCAACTATGGTGATGCCCATGGCTACCCAGAAAGATTAGAAGCTTTTCGTAAAAAACTGGCAACCGAACCTAAAGAATAATAATGGCACTGGGGTGGCGCACTAATATTGAATAGTGATCTTTATTTTTTGATGCCCACCCCCTAATCTCTAGGTGCTTAGCTAAATACACTTTCAAATCAGGAAACAACGATAAATGCTCTTTGGCAATACGCACATCGATTTTGTCATTCAAAATTAAGCGAACGTACTTGCGCGTTTGCGTTATTTCTTTTGGTGTAGCTAAAAAACGCTGCCAACCAGATACTTTTTTAGGTAAAAATTCAACAGATATGGGTTGGTATTCGGCCATTGACCAAATACCCATACCTTTTTTTTGCGCATGAAATTCGGCTTGTTTAAGTTTATCAACATAACTTAAATTTGGTGGGATAATACTGAGGGTAGCTAAACCCGCTTCAACAAGTTCTTTGTTCAAATGTTCACCATTGGCTAAAAACAAATGTGCTAAAAGTCGCTTATATTTATCACGTTGTTGCGTATCCAACTCCAAAAACACGTCACCAGCACTTAGTTTTTCTTGCAACCACTTTTTAGCCGTTTGTCCACCTGCTTCACCTTGCCGATATCGACTTTCAATCTCAGGCGTATTGATGCCTAATAATCGTACACGTTCGCCATTTTTTAGGGTGATGGTGTCGCCATCATAAACCTTGGCTACGGAATGTTTATAACGATAAGTGGATATCGCAGGTTCCACCAGCGTGGCACTGGCTGAAGGTTTATCAGAAAAACTGGGATGACCAAGACTGTCTTGCTGACGAACAATATCCGCCACCAAAAAATTAGCCTGCAAGAGCAGGCTAATTACTATCAAAATACGTGTTGTTGGTTTCATAAGAATATCATCTCATAAAACACACAGTAATGATGGTTAACGCACATTACTCCATCCAGAACCAACATCAAGATTTTCAAGCCAAGATAAGAATCGGCCTACATCATCACCTTTAAAAATAGCACCATGTTGAGGGCATAGCATATCGACATCACGTTTACGTACTTCTGCAATCCAACGTGCTTTTGCAGTGTTTGATGGCATCCAACGGCGATGAAAATATTCCATATAGCGCGTATGTTCTGAAAAATCATTAACAAATAAATCAGTGTAATCTTCTGGTAATAATGCAGCGCCAATATCGCCTGAGAAGAAGATTTTTGTTTCTGGGTCATAAACCGATAAATTACCTGATGAATGTAGGTAATGAGCTGGAACAACTTCCAAATCATGGCCACCAAGCGTAATAATTCCACCCTCATCTGGTATCGGCCGAATATTTTCTAATTTAACACCAAAATGAGTAATAAAACTTACCCAAATCTGTGGCACATAAACCAATATATCAGGGTTAGCTTGAATCCAAAGTGGTAATGAAGAAATCACATCAGGATCTTGATGCGATGCAAAGATCGCTTCAACATTAGCTAATTCAAAATGTTTTGAAAATTCAGCTGCGACGATGGAGAAGTTTTCAACACCACCTGGATCAAGCAATAATCCACGACCATTGTTTTGTACTAAATAATGGTTGGTATCAATAACTTCTGAGCGGCGTTCTGCATCACGACCCATTACCATCCAGCTGTGAGCATTCTTTTTATAGAGTTGTTCAACGCGCATAAAGCAAATTCCTCTGATTTTGTTGTTGTTTTTCCATCGCATCTGTCAAGTCGCGTAACAGTGCTCGTTGACGTGCAGATTGTTTACCCAGTTGTCCTACTAATTCTCGTAGCATCGAAGCTACCGCTTCAAAGCTCACTCCATGCTCACCCGCACTTGCCGCTTCAACAGATGAACACACCGCAAGATACTCACCCTTTTTCACTAAAATTGCGATTGGTGATAATAAATTAGCTAAGGTACCTAAGCAGCGACTTAATTTACGATTATGATCTTTAATTTCTTCGACTACTTGCTCATGAGCACGATTAAAAAATTTTGGCGAGGTGACCATTTTGACCTTTTCAATACGGCGAAGTATCTCATCAAATGTCATATAATTAGTAAATAGTCGCGCTAGTTTTGAAGCCAGCATGACTATTTCAGCAATCACTTTTTGCGTATCGTCAATACACGCTGACACATCATCACCCAATAATTGAATATCTTGCGTCAATACACGAAATGCGTCACCTTCACTTCCAGCTCGAGCAGCGCTACTGACGGCATTTGATGACAACAAGTGCATTTGTTTAGCCAGTGGCACCAGCTTATGCAACTCTGTATTCAAGCTCACGCATTGACGAAAGATGGTGTCATATTCATCGCCCATTCTTCGAATATATAAGTTTCCGCTCACATTCAACCTCGTTTAAAGTGGATTCATCAACTCAGTGCATAATGAAGCACAATACCCAAAAATATTACGGCACCGACCCAATTATTATTTAAAAATGCCTGCAAACAATGTGCCGGATCTTTGTTTTTCGCTATTTTCTGTTGGTAAACAGATAACAATCCAGCAAGCAGTATCCCAATATAATAGCTAATACTCATCTCTAACTGGTTGCCAATCAGTATCATAACCAGCAAGAAACTAAGTTGCAAAACACCGATAATTACCAGATCATCATCACCAAACAATATTGCTGTTGACTTCACACCAGCAAACATATCATCTTCTCGGTCAGCTATTGCATAAAACGTGTCATAAGCGGTAGTCCATATAATATTCGCTAAAAACAATAACCATGCAATCGTCGGCACCTCATTTGTTTGCGCTGCAAATGCCATAGGAATGGCCCATCCAAATGCCATGCCAAGAAACACTTGAGGTAAATAAGTATAACGCTTCATAAAAGGATATAGGGCTGCTAATAAGATAGCGACTAAGGACAACCAAATAGTGAGTTCATTGAGTTGAGCAACCAGCATAAAAGCCAGTAAACCCAAGCTAAAAAACAATATCAATGCCTGTCTCGGTGTTATATCCCCCCTTATTAAGGGTCGATTGAGCGTCCTGGTGACGTGGCCATCGACATGTCGATCCGCGTAATCATTCACTACACAGCCCGCGCTGCGCATGATAATCACACCTAATATAAACACACTTAACACAGTAAGATCAGGCCAGCCTTCTGCTGCTATCCATAGGGCAGATAATGTTGGCCACAATAGTAATAAAATACCAATTGGTTTATTTAACCGCATTAATTCGATATAAGGCCATAACGTTTTATTCAATGCATGCATTGCTTAATCCCTAATTAAAGTCGGCAAAAATATCTCATTCACCAGTAATTTTTTGCCGCTTAAATAAAAGTGCGATCGTCTTCCCCAAAGTTTTTCTGGACGGACTGATTCTTCTAACACTGCCATTTCATATAGCCATTGTCCTGGTTTTAAACAAGCAATTTCAATCGCACCTCGTTTCACCGAGGAGTCCGTGAACAATAGATCACCTAATGGTCTATTGCCCAAAGCATTAAAGCGTTGTTTCATTGCCTGAAAAGTAGCTAACGGAATAACGGTTCGTGCATAAACATTAGCTTCAGCACCATCCATCAATCGCACTTCTCGTTGATATGCCATCTCAGCCAGAGGAATACCTAAAGATAAACATTCATCTGGTAACGGCTTCATCCAATGTGTACTTAACAGCTGCACAGAAAAATCATGTTGATTATAAGCTTGTAGACGTTGAGTCAATGATCCAGAATCTATTAACCATGAAGCAAGTTCTGCCGGCATTAATCGGCGCTGCGGTCTATGCCATCCTGTCCAATGTCTCATTATACTTGTCCAAGCTCTAATTTTTGTCCAAACCAACGATGAATAAGTGCATCTACATTCTCAGGCATGGTTTGTAGAAAGTGATCTGCCGCTTCCGACATCACTTCCAGTAAGTCTTGGTCGGTCTCTAAGTTAGCCACTCTAAACTGTGGTAAGCCCGTTTGTCTTGTGCCTAATAACTCGCCAGGACCGCGTAATTCTAAATCGCGTTGCGCGATCACAAAACCATCATTGGTATCACGTAAGCAACTTAAGCGTGCTTGACCATTTTTAGATAAAGGAGAGTGATACATCAACACACAGTGACTTTGTACCGTACCTCGGCCTACTCGACCACGCAATTGATGCAATTGTGCAAGTCCCAAACGCTCAGCATTTTCTATGATCATTAAACTCGCATTTGGCACATCGACACCGACTTCAATCACAGTCGTCGCAACCAGAAGGTCGATCTCACCCGCCTTAAAAGTTTGCATCACCCATTCTTTTTCAGTCGATTTCATTCGACCATGCACTAAGGCAATCTTCAAATCAGGTAATGCATCTTGCAATTCTGTCGCCGCATCTTCTGCAGCTTGACATTGCAAATGTTCTGATTCCTCAATCAATGTACATACCCAATAAACCTGACGTTTCTCCCGACAAGCAAGGTGAACACGCTCAACGATATCACCTCGACGAGCGTCAGGGACTACAACCGTCGTTACGGGTGATCGGCCAGGAGGTAATTCATCAATCACCGAGACATTTAAGTCAGCATAGGCCGTCATTGCTAAGGTTCGTGGGATAGGAGTTGCAGTCATAACTAATTGGTGAGGATAACTATTACTGCCTCGTCCTTTATCTCTTAAGGCTAGACGTTGATGAACACCAAAGCGATGTTGCTCATCAATTACCACTAAACCTAGATTACTAAATACTACTTCATCTTGAAATAAAGCATGGGTGCCTACGGCCACACGAATTTCACCAGCAGTTAGCGCAGCTAATACTTCACGTCGCTGGGCAGCCGTTTGTTTACCTGCACACCAACCAACGGTTATACCCAGCGGTTCCAGCCATGTTTTAAATGTCTGTAAATGTTGTTCTGCTAACAATTCTGTCGGCGCCATCATGACCGCTTGATAACCCGCAGAAACGGCTTCGATTACTGCCATCGCAGCTACTACCGTTTTACCTGAACCCACATCACCTTGAACTAAACGTTGCATCGGAATTTTTTGACTAATATCAGCCAAAATCTCCTTAACAACTCGTTGTTGAGCGTTTGTTAAAGGAAAGGGCAAGGCTTTTACTAATGCTTGCCGTTGTTTACTATCGCCTTTCAATGCTGGCGCTGCATGATGCTGCATCGTCGCTCGAACTTGGCGCATACTTATTTGCTGTGCTAATAATTCTTCATACGCTAAACGGCGCTGAGTAGGATGCCGCCTATCTAATAATTGTTGGACATTAACATCTGGTGGAGGATGGTGAGCAAACCGTAGGGCCTCTACTAATGAATAATGAGCAACCGGATGCAGACGAACTGAATCTGACAATAACTCCGGCAAGCTATCTTTATCCAAACACGCTAAAGCTTGGTCAATAAGTTTACGAAAGCTGAGTTGATGTAAACCATCAGTAGTCGGATAAATCGGTGTCAATTCAGCTTCAACGGACACTATTTCATCTACAGGGATAATTTGATATTCAGGGTGCACCATTTCCAATGATGATGGCCCGCTCCGCGCTTCACCAAAACATCGCACGCGAGCCCCTACAGCTAATTGCGATAATTGGCTGTTGGAAAAATGAAAAAAACGTAATACTAATGAACCCGTACCATCATCAATGTGACATAACAAGGAACGGCGGCGGCCCATTTTTATTTGGCTAAGCCTAACCGTTCCTTCCACCAATCCTTCTTGTTGAGGTCGAAGTGAGCCTATGGGCAGTAAACGCGTGCGATCTTGATATCTTAACGGCAAGTGAAAAAGGAGATCTTGGATCGCTATAATGCCGAGTTTAGCTAGGCGTTCAGCAACTTTTGTCCCCACACCTTTTAACTGGCTGACAGATTGTGATAAGGCGACCGTTTTTACCACAATCTGTAAATCCCTTAATTTTTATTTTTTAAACTACGCACCTAAGTGCATAATAGCATCCATTTCAACTGGTACATCTTTTGGTAACGAGGCTACACCAATCGCAGCACGAGCTGGATAAGGCTGAACAAAATACTCCGCCATAATTTCATTAACGGTACCAAAATAGCTCAAATCGGTTAGGAAAATATTCAGCTTAACAATATCTTGCAAACTTCCACCAGCGGCAACAGCAACCGCGGTTAAATTATCAAATACACGACGTACTTGAGTCGCAAAATCACCTTCAATCACTAACATCGTTTCAGGTACCAATGGAATTTGACCTGACATATAAACAGTATCACCGATTTTTACAGCTTGTGAATAAGTACCAATTGCTTCGGGTGCATGTATTGTATGAATAATTTCGCGAGCCATTATGTTCTCCAGTATCGCCGTTATATAAACGGCCTTTAATTTAAAAAATCAGTTAACTCGCGTTATCCGCTCAACCATATCAAGGTGTCTCAGACGTCGAATAATTCGGGCTAAATGTTGTCTCCCGGTGACTTCAATAGTTAAACGTAAGTCGGAATATCCGCTATCACGCTCGTCGACTAATACGTTGTCAATATTAGAATCCATTTCAGAAACGACAGCAGCGATGGTTGCTAATGCACCTCGTTGGTTTTTTGTACGCACGATAATATCAACGGGAAAATCCCGATTAATATCTTTTGCCCAAGCAACATCTAGCCATTTATCATTTTTAGCACGCAGTTTAACCGTATTTTTACAGTTGGCCTGATGCACAATAATCCCGCGACCACTACTAACAAAACCATGAATAGGATCACCTGGAATAGGATGACAGCATCGTCCAAAACTCACAACCATGCCTTCAGTACCTGCAATCATCAACGGAATTGATGTCGATTCAGTTGATGACACATCATGTGTTAATTTTTGTGCAATGGTCATAACCGATCGATTACCTAAACCGATATCACCCAATATTTCTTCAAAGTCCTCCATTTCATACTCTGCTACTAATTGGTCGATCCGTGCATGATCAACATCAACTAAGGTCGTTGAAAATGCATGTAGATATTTGTTTAATAATCGACGTCCCAATACCACGGCATCATCATTGCGAAGGTCTTTCAAATAATGACGAATATTAGTACGCGCTTTAGCAGTGGACACAAAATTTAACCAACCAGGATTAGGATGAGATGATGCTGCAGTAATAATTTCGACTGATTGCCCAGTTTCAAGCTGTGTACTTAATGGCACTAAATGGCGGCCGATGCGAGCTGCGACACAAGCATTGCCCACATCAGAATGCACAGCATAGGCAAAATCTACTGTCGTGGCGCCACGCGGCAAGGCCATGATCTTGCCTTTAGGTGTAAATACATAAATTTCTTCTGGGAATAAATCAATCTGTAAATTCTCTAAAAACTCAATTGAATCCCCCGAGCCTTTTTGAATTTCTAAAATACCTTGCAGCCACTGCCGTGCTCGACGATGTGCTAGATTACTACCTTCATTCTCACCCGTTTTATAAAGCCAATGCGCTGCCACGCCTGCTTCAGCCATTTGGTCCATTTCTCGCGAGCGGATCTGCACTTCAATGGGCACACCATAAGGACCAAATAACACGGTATGTAAGGATTGATAGCCATTAATCTTGGGGATGGCAATATAGTCCTTAAACTTTCCTTGAACGGGTTTATACAGATTGTGTACAACGCCTAGCATCCGATAACAGGCATCGACATCATCGACGACAATCCTAAAGGCATATACATCGGTCACATCAGTAAAGGACAAATGTTTTTTGACCATTTTTTGATACAGGCTGTACAGATTTTTTTCACGTCCCTGAATATCTGCTGACAGGCCTTCTTGTTCCATGCGATTCAAAATAGAAGCCGTAATCTGACTTACAATCTCTTTGCGGTTGCCTCGCGCCTTGCGTACTACATCGGCTAACACACGATAACGCAAGGGATACAACACGTGGAAACCTAATTCCTCCAACTCGCCTCGCATAAGATTCATCCCCAAACGCTGGGCGATCGGTGCATAGATGTCTAAGGTTTCATGGGCAATACGGCGACGCTTTTCGGGGCGTAAATGTCCCAAAGTTCGCATATTATGGAGACGATCAGCTAGTTTAACGATAATCACTCGAATATCTTGTGACATAGCCAAAAGCATTTTTCTTAAACTTTCTGCTTGAGCATGTTGTTGGGTTTCAAACGCTGCTTTCGCCAATTTACTTACGCCATCCACCAGCAAGGCTACTTCTTCGCCAAACTCTTGCGCTAACGCTTCTCGACTGACCTCGGTATCTTCAATCACATCATGCAATAGTCCAGCTATGATGCATTCATGATCCATGTGCATCATTGCTAACACGTGTGCCACTGCTAGAGGATGGGTGATATAAGCTTCGCCAGAACGACGGGTTTGTCCTACATGTGATTTTTCAGCAAAAAAATAAGCACGTCGAATCGCTTCAACCTGCTTAGTTTCTAGATAGTTTGAAGTCGCAAAACATAAATCATCGATAGTCAGTTGAGGTTCAGCATTGTGAACTAGCGCCAACTCAGAGGCGACTGTAGGTTTTGCGCTCAAAATTTACTCTTCGCCGAATAGCGCTTCTTTTTTCGAAATGCTATCCATAGAATGTTCGCGTGCACTTACTTTATCCAAAATACTTGGACCAATCAAACCCGCAGCAATTTCACGTAAAGCGATAACGGTTGGTTTATCATTTTCTCTTGGAACTAGAGGTTCTGCACCTTGCTCAATTTCACGCGCACGTTTAGATGCAACTAATACCAATTGAAAACGGTTATCAACGTTTTCTAAACAATCTTCTACTGTAGTACGTGCCATGGTGGTTCCCCAAGAATTAAACCAGCAATTTTACGAAAAATCAGGACATTAAGCTAGAAGTTCCGTCAGCAACTCAAGCTTAACCTGCTTCTGAACCGCCATCGAATGACGTCGTGCGACAATTATTGCGGCGAGATTACTTAAAGCCACATCAAATTGGTCATTAACAATCAAATAATCAAATTCAACATAATGTGACATTTCATTTTCTGCATCACGCATCCGTCGAATAATAGTTTCGTCATTATCTTTCCCTCGTCCTCGTAAGCGTTGCTCTAGCGTAGCTTTAGATGGCGGTAAAATAAATATACTGGTGCTATCAGGAAAATTACGACGCACCTGCTCAGCACCTTGCCAATCAATTTCCAAGATCACATCAAAGCCTTGCTGCAATTGTGCCAACACGGTCTCACTTGAGGTGCCATAGGAATTATCAAATACCGTAGCCGATTCTAAAAATGCCCCAGCATCTCGCATCTGCGCAAAGCTATCTTGACTGACAAAAAAGTAATCTTGTCCATTCACTTCGCCCTCACGGGCTGGGCGAGTGGTATGTGACACCGATAAACGAACATCTAATTGTTGTTCAACCAGAGCATTAACTAAACTCGTTTTACCTGCGCCAGATGGCGCCGCCACAATAAAAAGACTACCCTTTGTCATCATTTTCTACCTATATCAATATTGCTGATAATCAACAAATACATTTTAATTGTTACCACGCCACCTAGCTTAAATGTCGCAGAGCTAATAACATTATATTTAAGTTCTAATTGGCTAAGCAATTTATCCTAATTCATCATGTGAGTTTAACAAAGCCACGACATCACGCAAGGCATTAATAATCTGCGTTTTACCAGTCACGCCTAGTCGTTTGCCAATATCTGTCCATTCGCGTTGTTGGAGTGCCAGAATGCTGAGCTGCTGCTGCATGGTGGATAGTTTTACAAAGTGAGGCTGTTTTATTTGGTGGAGCAACCATAAAGACAAAGCAACACGGCAGGATTCATAAGGACGTTGCTGGTTACAAAATGCCAAAATCTCTTGCGTATCCTCAACAGAAAGTGATGGTGCGGTGGCTGAGATCAATGCTGACAATTTAATAATCAGATTGGGTTCAAGGTGTTTAAACTCGTAGGGTACTAAATAGGGCCAATGATGTTGAATACGCTGTAACGCTTGATTTACAACATCTTGTCCAGCCTCACTGACGGCCTGTAACATCATCACCGAATGACTGCCACTCACATCATCTTGTTGCAAGCCTACACGCACAGGGATAAATTGTGATTTTGACCAGAAGTTAAGTAAGTCCACACTCACCGCAAAACTTGTTCCTACGATATCAAAATCTGATTGTTTAACTTGGCTAACAATTTTATTCAACAATGCATGGCCTATGCCACGTTGTTGTATGGCTGGATGCACAGCAATACGAATAATACGTTGGTAGTTTAATGACCCAGCACTAGTAATTCCGACATGGGCTAGCAAAGATTGCGGTAATAACTGCCCGTTTAAGCGTCGAGTGCCACCATGAATTGCCTGTGCCAATTCATCATCTAAGCCACCTTCATTGATTAGCCAAGCACTGGCGACTATATGTCCTTGATAACGCATCACGTAAACCGATATATCCTCGCGATCTAACATCAGTTGTAAATCGGATGGACGAGTTCGATAGTGTGCTAATACCATTAAACCAAACAATTCGGCTAAGCTGGTTTCATCTTTAACTAACTCGTTTCTATCTACTAGTTCAAAACTGCAATCATTAAGCTGGCAATCTAGAATAAGCTCATCCATCACTGGTTCAGCATCAAGTAATAAGGTCTTAAAACTAAATGTTTCTAGCTCATCGTTGTCAGCCCAACGAATAGGTGTAGTCATCTTCAAACTACGCCAACTTGGTGTGTACTGCTCTAATATTTGTTTGAAACGTATAGCAAAGCCAAGCCCTGTGCCTTCATAACCATGCAAGGTGGTGGCAAATACGATGCGTGAAAATTTATGGAGTAATTGTTCTAACATCGGCGCGGGAATGGCGGCGGCTTCATCAACCAATAATAAATCAGCTTTTTGGTCTGATTCAATCAAGGTATCGGGTGCCATGAATTTTATTTCAGCATTATTGAAAAGCACATGACCCTTCAATGCTTTCGCTTCAGGCAATAACCGAGCGGCGTGGTCAAACAATGCCGCTACCGTTGCTAAGCTCGGCGCGGTCACGATTATCGTTTGTTTACCTTGCTTAATAAGCTCGGCAGCTGCCATGCCTAAGACAGCTGATTTGCCACGCCCGCGATCAGATGAAAGTACAAGTGGCCGTCGGCGATGGCCATGAACAACATTTAATATCGCTTCAGTTGCTGCTACTTGATCAGCAGTAGCTATTATTTCGTCTGATTGTCTCTTTTGTTCTGGGGAAGTCAGAATAGGAAGCTCATCGTCCTGCTTAATATTATGAACATGGTCATGATGTGTAGCGAAATCGCCGGCAAGATCATTAAATCGCTTAAGCCATAACATATTTGGCATGCTTTCCGGCAACAAAATCAGTAATGCACCACCCGACTTTATCGTGCCTACAATTGCACCGAAACTATCGGCATTAAACGCATATTGAGCATCAAAAACAACCGCATCAAACTCTTTGCCTAATTGCTTTTGAGCTTGTTTTTGAGTGATAGTTGGATAAAGAGAGTCCGACTCGGCATGTTCTGACAAATAAATAATATTGTCATTATCAAAGCTTGCCAATAATGTGTGTATCGAGTTTCGACACCAGTCAACATCACCTTTTAAGAAAACACATTGACGTTGGCTCATCATTGTTCTTGCAACTGAATAATAAAATAGTTAACCATAAAAAAATACGTGTTCTACCCTAGTGAAGAAATTCTCATCTATTACGGATATTCAGGAAGGTATTATAAACTCCGCCAACCTAATGGCTGACAAGTTTATCAGACTTTATCTAAGACACTTAAAAGCAAGATTTCGATAGTGTCTGATAGGTCAGCTTAGTGCCAATTTCAGACATTTAGTTCTGTTTTTCAATCACCAAATATGGGTTGAACCGTTCATAAATATCAAATCCATATTTCGCATTTATAGCCCATCTTATTATATTCCGTGCCAATAATTGATTATCATATAGCTCTGCATATGTACTGGCGCGGTCTTTGAAAACTCTCCCATGAGCTGCTCGTTCATTACGCAGTTTCTCTAGCTTTATCATTTTTTCAATTGCGCTCTCTTCTTGCTCAGAGAATGAGTTTTGTACTACCTGCTTTAAGTCAATTCCTTTAGATTCAAATTTTCTAAGAATCTTATCTTGAGATGAAGCCATCATTCCGCCATATATCGCCTCTAACACTTTATAAAACCCGTGAAGCGCACCTTCGAGTTTTACTGCTTCAGAAATGGTCAATGGTTTTTCATTCTCTGAGCTCAAGTAGTCTTTCGGATAACCTATTTCTTCAATTACACAAACGGCCTCTCTGTAAAACATTGAAGCATAAAGAAGAATTTGATCGCCAACTATCAAGTCAGCAATTTCAAAAACTCGAAGATTGGACTGGAGCCCGAAGGACTGCAAAAACCAAGTAGAACTATCTATAGCATGTCCCGGTATACCCGCCTGCTTGGCTACATACAGACGAAAATCTGAGGTACTTAACAGTCGATCATCTTCGATTTTAGACTCAGTAATCTCTATTACACCGACTCTCCCAGAGTCAGTTGAATCTAATAAGATAGCCATCGAAGCATTCAAGGCATCCTGTACTGTGAATCTATTGATAATTTTCGAATTAGGAATCAAGACATATCGAGAGTTCTGATAGCTCAGTCCTACAATCTCAAGTGTCGAGTCATTTTTTGATCTGTCTAAATAGCTAGTCGAAGTACCGTTATATTCCTCATCAGGACTTTCAAGTATCACTGGCTTCAAACTAAAATTGTTATAGTTTCTACAACAGCACAAATAATCTGGCATGACGGTGATGTGCGGTTGGTCGTAGCATGGAAGCTTTTCAATTTCTCCTTCACTTAACTCAAAAATGAACTCTGCTGGTAAACCAAGAATTAAGTAACCCATTTCATTCTCCTGACAATGAAATATTTATTATCAAAGTAGTAAATATTTTCTCCCTTGAGGCTAACGACATCATAGTCTTCTATGCATAAATAACAGAACTATAAACTACTGCAGTATCTGAATATAAACTTCCGCTTAGGGTCGAATGTGACTCAATTAGTAAGCCTTATTACTAGTTACAACAAACTTTTAATGAACGAACTCAAAACTAATCCACCTTTTGGCGTATGAAACCAAACAAATGCAGCATAGTTTAATAAGACTGTTAGGAAGAATACAGTCCTAAAGGTTGCTTTCTTGATTTGTGCCTAAGTGTATGCTGAGCTACCAATCACAGACAACAAATGTAAAGTGTTTTCAGGTGTTCGCCAATTATCATTTTTAGCAGCTACTTTATCTTTCCAATACCAAAAAAGTTAGGACACTAATAACTAAATAATATGGCAGAATTGGAAATGGAAGCTTATTTGTTAAAACAGAGATACTGACAATAACCATAAATAGTTGGTATGAAAAAAACAGACTTTCCGCTTTTATCTCTATCTTTCTTCAATAACTCACCTGCCATAAGAACATCTACAGCACAAGGCTTACCATTTTTATCTGTAGATAAGCTATATGTGACAATTTGATTAATCAAAGGCATTTTCTACTACTGAAAGCTTTTATGTGAACAAATATTTGTTTGTCACTATCATTAGGTTTAATGAACCCAAATCCCCTTCCGTCATTCCATGATGCTATCTTTCCTTTTGCTCTCATTTCTAACCGCTTCCAACTATTGATTTAAAGCTATTATTACAAATAATATCTCAGAAAACATAACTATCATCCGTCCGCTTTGGGTCGAAAGCTGCCAGATAAAATCTATCTTTGATAGCCAAACTATCCATTCAAGTCTAAGCTAATACAACTCAATAATGCGGTGGCAACTCATGTTGTGGTCCTGATTCCTGCTGACTTCCAGTTTGCATGGTATTCATTTGCACTTTCATTGTTTCTAGCGTTAATTCTATGCGTGAAATTTGTTTTTGCTGGTTGATAACAACTTGGTTTAATTCTTCCAACAAACTATCTTGAAACGATAGCTTCATTTGTAACTCGATAATTTCATCGTTCACCGCACTCATCAATCATCACCATCATATGATAGTGCTGGTCCTAACCAACGTTCAGCGACATCCATCGTCCAGCCCTTACGCTCAGCATAATCTTCAACTTGATCTTGGTCTATTTTACCTAAACCAAAATAACGTGATTCAGGATGAGCAAAATAGAAACCACTCACCGCTGCGGTCGGCAACATGGCAAAACTTTCAGTAATAGTCATACCAGCATTTTTCTCAGGTTCGAGTAGCTGCCATAACATGCCTTTCTCAGTGTGATCTGGGCAGGCGGGGTAACCTGGTGCAGGACGAATGCCTTGATATTTTTCATCGATCAAAGCTTCATTATCTAAAGTTTCATCAGCGACATAAGCCCACAAATCTTTACGAACCAATTCATGCAGTCGCTCTGCAAACGCTTCAGCCAAACGATCCGCTAATGCTTTTAGCATAATGCTTTGGTAATCATCATGATCATCTTCAAAGCGTGCAATATGTTGCTCAATACCAATACCTGCAGTAACAGCAAACGAACCAATATAATCTTTTACACCACTGTCTTTCGGAGCGATAAAATCAGCCAACGCAGCATTCGGTCTGCCGGGAGGGCGTTCTGTTTGTTGACGTAAACTGCGTAGCGTCATCAATACTTCGTTACGGTTATCATCGGTATAAATTTCGATGTCGTCATCATTCACGCTATTTGCGGGGAAGAAACCAAATACGGCTCGGGCTTTCAACCATTTTTCATCAACAATTTTGGTCAGCATCGCTTTTGCATCACGGAATAAATTAAGGGCGTGTTCGCCGACAATTTCATCGTCTAAGATTCGTGGATATTTACCTGCTAATTCCCATGCTTGGAAAAAAGGCGTCCAATCTATGCGCTCAACCAACTCAGATAAAGGATAATCATCAAACGTTTGCACACCTAACTTTTTAGGTATAGTTGGTTGATAGGCCTGCCAATCAATTTTAGTTTTATTAATACGAGCTGCGGTAATGGTGAGTTGGCGACGAGTATTTTTGCGGCCTTTATGACGTGTGCGTCTATCAGCATAATCTGCTTTGATTTTAGCGATATATGCCTCACGTGTATCAGCAGTAATCAAATTTTGAGCAACGCCTACCGCACGTGAAGCATCTTTCACGTGGATGATTGCACCATGGTAGTTTTGATCGATTTTAACCGCAGTGTGAATCACTGATGTTGTTGCACCACCAATCATCACAGGCAACTCAAAACCGAGACGTTCCATTTCTTTAGCAACGTGTACCATTTCATCTAACGACGGCGTAATAAGACCTGATAAACCGATAATATCGACTTTTTCTCTTTTGGCTGCTTCAAGCATATCAGCACATGACACCATGACGCCAAGATCAATAATTTCAAAGTTATTACACTGCAGCACCACGCCAACAATATTTTTACCAATATCATGAACATCACCTTTAACAGTAGCCATTAAGATCTTGCCATTGTTGGTGCTTACATCACCTTCTTCTTTTTCATCTTCGATGAAGGGCATTAAATAAGCGACTGCTTTTTTCATTACACGAGCTGATTTCACGACTTGCGGTAAGAACATTTTACCTTCACCAAATAAGTCGCCGACTACATTCATTCCATCCATTAAAGGACCTTCAATGACATGTAGTGGTTTTGCAGCATTTTGGCGGGCAAGTTCGGTATCATCATCAATATAGTCAGTAATGCCTTTGACTAAAGCATGTTCAAGACGTTTTTCTACTGGCCAACTACGCCATTCGAGGTCTTCTACTTTCTCAACTGTTTTGCCATCACCTTTATATTTTTCGGCGATATCTAATAAGCGCTCAGTAGCATCTTGCCGACGATTCAGTACAACATCTTCAACCCGTTCGCGCAACTCTTCTGGCAGATCATCATAAATTGCTAATTGACCGGCATTAACAATTCCCATATCCATGCCCGCTTTGATCGCATGATATAAAAACACGGCATGAATCGCTTCACGGATTGGATTATTACCGCGGAAAGAGAATGACACATTGCTGACACCACCACTGATCAGAGCATGAGGCAACGCTTGTTTGATATCTTTAACCGATTCAATAAAATCAACTGCGTAATTATTGTGTTCATCAATACCAGTAGCAATTGCAAAAATATTGGGGTCGAAAATAATATCTTCGGGTGGAAAGCCAACTACTTTGGTCAAAAGATCATATGAACGAGTACAAATCTCACGTTTACGTTCGCGGGTGTCTGCTTGGCCCATTTCATCAAAGGCCATCACTATCACCGCCGCACCATAACGACGTACTAACTTAGCTTGTTCGATGAATTTTTGTTCACCCTCTTTCATGCTGATTGAGTTGACGATGCCTTTACCTTGAATACATTTTAGACCAGCTTCAATGACTTCCCATTTAGAAGAATCGATCATAATCGGCACACGGCTGATATCAGGTTCTGAAGCAATAAGATTCAAAAAAGTAACCATTGCTTCCTTCGAATCTAACATGCCCTCATCCATATTGATATCGATGATCGGCGCACCACTTTCGACTTGCTGACGGGCGACATCAAGCGCCGTGTCGTAATCGCCTTCTTTGACCAATTTTGCAAAACGAGCAGAACCGGTAACATTGGTTCGTTCACCAACATTAACGTACAGGCTTTCAGGTGTGATGTTAAATGGCTCAAGCCCACTTAAACGACAATGATGATTATTTTTAGTAGGGATACGCGGTGTAACATTTGCTACCGCATCAGCAATGGCTTTAATATGAGCAGGCGCGGTACCACAACAACCACCGATAATATTCAAAAAGCCACTTTGTGCCCACTCTTTGATATGAAACGCCATAGCCTCAGGTGATTCATCGTACTCACCAAATTCATTTGGCAAACCAGCATTGGGATGCGCGCTAACATGGCAGGTCGCTATCCGAGAAAGTTCTTCAACATATTGGCGTAATTGTTCAGCACCCAAGGCACAGTTCAAACCAATACTAATAGGCTGTACATGGAACAATGAGTTCCAAAATGCTTCAGTAGTTTGGCCTGACAAGGTGCGCCCACTGGCATCAGTAATAGTGCCCGAAATCATTATCGGAAAATGAATCTTATGCTGCTCAAAGTAGGTTTCAATCGCAAACAAGGCTGCTTTAGCATTTAAAGTATCAAAGATAGTTTCAACTAATAATAAATCTGCACCGCCATCAACAAGTCCTGCGATAGATTCGAGGTATGATTCAACTAGCTCATCGTAACTCACGTTACGAAAACCAGGATTATTTACATCAGGTGAAATACTAGCGGTGCGATTAGTTGGACCCAACACTCCGGCAACAAAGCGAGGCTTGTTTGGATTTTGAGCGGTGAATTCATCTGCCACTTTACGAGCAAGTTTTGCTGATTCTTTATTTAACTCATAAACCAAGCCTTCCATCTGGTAATCAGCCATCGCAATGGAAGTACCATTAAAGGTATTAGTTTCGACAATATCTGCGCCGGCTTCAAAATATGCGCGGTGAATATCGCTAATAATTTTTGGCTGTGTTAATGATAAAAGGTCATTATTGCCTTTCACATCACAAGGATGATCAACAAAACGTTCACCACGATAATCCGCTTCTTCAAGTTTATAACTTTGAATCATCGTCCCCATAGCGCCATCTAGGATAAGAATACGTTGTTGTAAAAGCTGATGAATTTTGTGTGTAGATGTAGTCAAAATAGGCGTTCCTGTTGAGGGAATATCTTAAAATTAGTCAGACATTATATCAGAACAAATCCCCCTAAAATCATCACAACAAAAGTTATGAATTTCGCCTTCCATCATCGTCGAAGTTAGATCATAATCGCCTTGGGAACAAACTAGAGACTGTCTAAATTTAATAGCTAAGGAATAATCAATGATTAAACGCGCTATCACAGGTAAACGACTATTTGTACTTGATACCAACGTCTTAATGCATGACCCTACCGCTTTATATCGTTTTGATGAGCATGATATTTTTCTGCCTATGATTGTATTAGAAGAACTGGATCGTGGTAAAAAAGGTTTATCCGAAGTATCCCGTAATGTCCGTCAAGTTAGTCGTCTCCTCGATGAATTGATGTTGCAAGCAGGAAACACTGAAGCCATTGCGAAGGGCATTCAATTGCCAACAGTCGCCAATAATGACACCCCAAAAGCCAGTGGCCGGCTATTTTTTCAGACCACCCAAATGACTCACGACCTGCCCAAAGAATTACCGGGGCAATTGGCTGACAATGCTATTTTAGGCATCGTAATTAGCTTACAAAAATCAAATCCTGATACCACGGTCACCTTGGTTTCTAAGGATATTAATTTGCGAATTAAGGCGACCGTTTTAGGCGTTCATTCAGAAGATTATTTCAACGACAAAGTGCTCGATGATGTTGACCTTCTTTACCGTGGTTCAGTTGAACTCGTCGCTGATTTTTGGGCTGATCTCAATCGCTTGGAATCATGGACCAAAGATGGCCAAACATATTATGAAGTTGAAGGTAACGTCGTTAAAGATTGGTACCCTAATCAACTTATCTACTCACCAGGCGAAAGCAATGCTATTGAAGCTATCGTTCACAGTATAAATGACTCTGTAGCCAACATTAAACTGCTGCATGATTATCGCAAAGAGAATCATGCAGTTTGGGGAATTACTGCTCGAAATCGCGAACAAAATTTTGCACTGAATTTATTGATGGATCCAGACATTGACTTTGTCAGTTTATTAGGCCAAGCAGGTACTGGTAAAACATTATTAACCCTCGCCGCAGCCTTAACTCAAACCATTGAACATAAGCGTTATGTAGAAATCATAATGACCCGGGTTACCGTGCCTGTTGGTGAAGATATTGGTTTTTTACCTGGCACAGAAGAAGAAAAAATGACACCTTGGATGGGTGCACTGATGGATAACTTGGAAGTACTGAACAAAACTGACATCAGTGCTGGGGAATGGGGAAAACAAGCAACCAATGACCTCTTGCAAAGCCGAATTAAAATTCGTTCGTTAAATTTTATGCGAGGCCGAACCTTCCTTAATCGTTTTCTAATTATCGATGAAGCACAGAACTTAACTTCTAAACAAATGAAGACACTTATAACCCGCGCCGGTCCTGGTACCAAGATTGTTTGTTTGGGTAATATCGCTCAAATCGATACACCATACTTAAGCGAAACCACCTCGGGTTTAACATATGTAGTCGATAGATTTAAGAACTGGGAACATAGCGGCCACATTACCTTATTGCGTGGTGAACGTTCTCGTTTAGCTGACTTTGCATCCGAGAATTTATAAATAAGGCATTATATTCATAACAATCTGAATGTAATTCAGCCTTGATCTGATTGAGCATCCCTACGACCACGGGGATGCTCAATCTATTAGCGGCGCGCTCGCTATCTAAGGCTTCCAGTATTTAGCTTTCATGTAAAATCAAATACTAATTTTAAATGGGGCCACTTTGTCACTTTCGAATCAAGTAAATAGTGCTTATCGAATAATCATAATATCTAAAAATCTGGCATAATCACTAACAAAAATAATTTAGGATCTTAGGCTTTCTCGTTATTTTTGTGGTGACGTATTGGAAATACTCAATTTTTAAACACCACACCATAAATAGCGTTTCAAGCAATATTTAGGATATTCACAATGGAAAACATGTCAGAATTCAATAACGATCGTCGTAATTTTTTCCGAATTAATGATATGGTCTATATCGATGTCACAGAACTTAATTATGATGAAGTAAGCCAAGTTGCAAGCACCATAAAAAACCCACCATTGATGGATAATGAGAGCCAAGAAAAACGTCAACTTACTACCATCCAAACCTCGTTGACTCATCTCATTGAACAAATCAATCATACGGATCGTCAAGTCGCGCGAGCACTACGATTACTTGACGATAAGATCAGCATTATTTCGCATATGGTTCATCGCCAACAAAACACTACTGATAGTCGAAATATGGTTGAGTCAAACTTAAGTGGTGGTGGCATCGCGTTTATGACTGATCATCAATATGCTTATAAAACTACGTTAGACCTTCGTATTGAATTACAGCCTTCAGGTAGCATAATCCATACTATGGCTAATGTTATTGCCTGCGACAAGCATTACGACGCGCCAAAAGAGTCCCCTTATTTCCTAAGACTCATATTCACTCATATGAGTGAATATGACCGAAATTTTTTAGTTAAGCATATCCTTTCACGTCAAGCAGAAACACTACGTACAGCTGAAAAATAAATAATATTCATTCAGACCACAGTATAGACAACCCTAGTTATTGGAAATTTAACTGCTGCGTATCTCGCCTTTAGTAAACGCATAATACATTACAGGGATCACCAATAAAGTTAGCACGGTTGATACTAAAATCCCAAACAGTAAGGCGACCGCTAAGCCGTTAAATATCGGGTCATCAAGGATAAAAAACGCGCCCAACATTGCCGCTAAAGCAGTCAATACGATAGGTTTCGCTCTTACAACAGCAGCTTGAATCACGGCCTCTTCTAATTTCATTCCTGAATCTACAGCTTGCTTGATAAATTCCACTAATAAAATAGAATTTCGCACAATAATACCTGCCATTGCAATCATGCCGATCATCGAGGTTGCTGTAAACTGGGCTCCCAGTAAGGCATGACCTGGCATAACGCCAATAATGGTCAGTGGAATGGGCGCCATAATAACCAACGGAATTAAATACGATCTAAACTGAGCAACAACCAGTAAATAAATCAAAATAATGCCAACTGCATAGGCCAAACCCATATCACGGAAAGTTTCATAGGTTACTTGCCATTCACCATCCCACTTAATGCTGTCATTTACAGGTAATATCGGTGCTCGGACAAAAAATTGCTCAATGCCTGTATTTTGCAGTCGACTCACAATATCAAACATGCCGTATAAGGGACTATCAAGTTCGCCTGCCATATCAGCAGTCACAAAACTGACTGGTAATAAATCTTTGTGGTATATGGTTTGCTCGCGTTGAGTGTGAACGATCTCTACCACATCACCGATGGCAATCAACTCACCTTGCTGATTTCTTAGTCGTAATTTCAACAGAGCAGTTAAGTCGCGTTGTTCAGTAGCTGTATATTCCAACCTAAGCGGCACAGCATATTTCACTGCAGAGTCGTGTAAATACCCCACATCTTCACCTGATAATGCCATCCGCGATGCTGTCACTATTTGTGCCTGAGATAAACCAAATAAAGCGGCTTTTTCACGATCAATTTCTAGCACCATACGTGGTGCTTTGGTTTCAACCGTGTCATCAATGTCAACCACATCATCTGTTTGTTCAAACACCGAACGAATCAGTTTGGCTCTCTGCAATTGGCTCGCATAATCTAAACCATAGATTTCAGCTACAATCGGCGATTGCACAGGTGGACCCGGAGGTACTTCAACAATTTTAACGTTACCGCCCCAGCGGTCACCAATTAACTGTAAAGACTCACGCGTAGAACTCGCAATATCATGACTTTTTCTATCCCGCGAATGTTTGTCGATTAAATTCACCTGGATATCAGCAACTTCTGAGCCTTCTCGTAAATAATACTGTCTGACTAAACCATTAAAATTAATAGGTGAAGCAGTACCAACATAAGCTTGATAATCAGTGACTTCTGGTACAGTGGCCAAATAGGCACCTAGCTCACGTAATAAACCAGCAGTATGTTCTAAACTGGTACCTTCTGGCATATCAACGACTACTTGAAACTCAGATTTATTATCAAACGGCAGCATTTTTAACACCACCAACTTCATCACTCCCAAGCCTACAGAAGCGGCAATCAATGTAACCATCAACAATAACAACATCCACCGCCAAAAGCGCGCAGCACTGTCTAGTACAAATAGGCCAATAATCTTATGAAAAAACCTATAAGACAGGGTGTCTGTAGTTAATTCAGAACCAGAATCAGATGCAGTATGTTGTCGTTGATTAGCCATCATCTTCAATACCATCCACGGTGTCAAAATATAGGCAACGAGCAATGACAACAACATGCCTATACTGGCATTGATAGGAATTGGGCTCATATATGGCCCCATTAAGCCGGTCACAAAAGCCATCGGTAATAAAGCAGCTATAACAGCAAAGGTTGCCAAGATGGTAGGACCGCCAACCTCATCAACCGCAGCAGGGATTATTTCTCGTAACGACTTACCACCTATCTGTCGATGGCGGTGAATATTTTCTACCACCACAATGGCATCATCAACCAAAATACCAATGGAGAAAATTAAGGCAAATAAAGACACGCGGTTAAGTGTGAAGCCCCAAGCCCATGATGCAAATAACATCAGCATCAAGGTAATAACCACTGCCACCCCGACAATAATTGCTTCGCGCCAACCTAAAGCTAATAAAACAAGAAAGATCACGGCGATGGTTACAAAGACTAACTTTTTGATTAGGGTTTGTGCTTTGTCATCAGCTGTTTGGCCATAATTGCGTGTCACGGTAACTTCTACACCTTCTGGTACAAAAACACCTTTAAGATCTTCAAAACGGGCAATAACAGCATCAGCAATATCCACCGCATTCATACCGGGTTGTTTTGCAATCGCTAAAGTCACCGCAGGAAATTCTCCCTGTACAGTAATACCTTTAGTTATCGCCGCAGGACCGGTACCAAACCAAGCATAACGTGAAGGCTGATCTGCACCTGATAATACTGTCGCTACATCACGTAAATAGACTGGTGAATTATTATTAACGCCAATAACTAAAGATGAAATTTCTTCAATTGTGCTTAGGAACACGCCAGCCTGCACTGAAGATTCTTGATCGGCTTTAACTAATACACCGGCTTCTGCTGAACTATTCGCTGCTAATAAAGCATTTTTCAACTCAGCTAAATCTATGCCATATCCAGCTAAACGTTGGGGATCAAGCTGGATCCGCACAACATTATCTGGGCCACCGATTGTATAAATATCTCGTGTTCCCGGCACCCGCTTTAATTCTGCTTCCACGGCATGCGCTACTTTTTGTAACTCATGAGCACCACGGCTTTCATCCGCGGTCCACAGAGTTAACGTAACAATAGGTACATCGTCGATGCCCTTTGGTTTAATTATCGGTTGCGCTACACCAAGCTGGGTTGGCAACCAATCACTGTTCGAATAAATTTTGTTATATAAGTTGACTATTGCTGTGGTTGAATCTTCACCCACTTCAAACTGTGCGGTTAATATCGACAGGCCAGGCTTAGAAATTGAATAAACATGCTGAATACCCGATATTTCAGAGATAATCTGTTCTGCTGGCGTTGATACCAAGCGCTCAACTTCAACCGCAGAAGCGCCCGGATAGGCAATAAAGATATTGGCAAAGGTAACATCGATCTGCGGTTCTTCTTCACGAGGCGTGATAAATACGGCAAATAGCCCCAGCAATAATCCAATCACAGCTAACAATGGCGTAATTTCAGTATCTTGAAATTGTTTGGCTATTCGCCCCGAAATACCTAGTTTTTGCTCACTCATAATGCTGGACTTGAGCTATTTAATTTCAAGCGTCTCACTGCTTGTAGTGGATCTAATGCAACCTGCTCACCTACTGCCAGTCCAGCTAACACTTCGCGTTGTCCATCGGGCATTTCTCGTCCTAAACGAACTTGCCTAAAAATTACTTGCTGTTCCTTAGTCTGAACATACACACCTGCCACTTCACTACGATGTACGATCGCTACTTGTGGGATGATTCTGACTAGCTCATTTCCAACTACAAACTGAATTTTTGCAAACATCCCAGGATAAATATCTTCAAGGCCTGCGGGTAAATCTACGCGTAACAAAAAACTATGACTATTGATGTCAGCTTGAGGAATAATGGTGATTTTTTCACCCTTGATTTGGCGACCATCCGTCAACAACAATACAGGTTTATCCGCAGATTTTATTGCCGGCAATAAATATTGAGGTACTTTAATAGTAGCGCGTAACTGATCCAATGAAACACCCGTCATCAAATGTTGACCAGGACTCGCCATTTCACCCAACTCAATCAATCGTTCAGTGACCACACCACTATAGGGGGCAACAATCTGAGTATAAGACAGCTGTACTTTCGCTTCATCTAGTTGTGCTTCGCGCGCCTTTAATTGAGCATTAATCGCTTGCACCCGCGCATTAGCAGCACTTAAATCAGCATTAGCTTTATCCAATCCTGCTTGTGCCAACAATTTACGTTTATATAAGTTTTTTACCCGTTCAGCATCTGATGCAGCCTCTTTTTGGCGTGCTAATGCTTCACGACTTTGCGCTTTATCTGCTAATAAATTCGCTTGTAGTTGTGCTACACGTGCCTGAAATTCTTCATCCCTAAACTTCATGATGATAGCGTCTTTTGGCACCACATTATTCACATCATAATTCAACTCAGTCACTACAGCAGCAATACGTGATGATACTGTCGAGTGATGAATAGCTTCTATGGCAGCATCAAATACGGTTTGCTGAGGAAATGTTTTATCTACCACCACTGTGGTGTCTAGATTGGTTTCGGCTCTAACAACATTACTGGTATATAAAGCAACCAACATACTACTGATAAGGACAACGATGAATGACCTAATGTTTTGATGTTTCACTGTGCATCCTTATTTAGTTTGAATGTATCACTACAGTGCAGCATATCAAGCGAGTGATGCGAAGCTGATATATTAGCAAATACTAATTATCTAGCCAATGTTTTTACTAATATTTAACTTTAGTTAAATTGTTCACCCTGTATTATGTTGCTATAAGCTATTTTAAAAATCGTAACATAACAGGAGTAATAAGAATGAAATCCCCTCTATCCTTAATTGCTATTTCTATTTGTTTAGCCTCACCTACATTTGCCAGTGATATCGAAAAATTGACTACAATAGATGATCAGACATCCGTTGCTGTCACTATTTATAATGACAATCTGGCACTGGTCAAAGATCAACGTACGATTACTTTGGATAAAGGTTTTAACAATCTTGCATTTCGCGGTGTGAGCGCCAGAATTCGTCCCGAAACGGCACTACTACGCAGTTTAAATCCTAACAACCAACTCCATGTCTTAGAACAAAATTTCAATTTTGATCTATTAACACCACAAAAAATGTTGGAAAAATTTACCGGCAAACAAGTACAACTGGCCACCATTAATCCTGCTACAGGTATTGAAACCGTACAAATAGCAACAATACTCAGTACTAATGATGGCATTACGCTCAAAATAGGCGACAAAATTGTTACTAATCCTCAGGGCGGTTATATCTTTGATCAAGTACCAGATAATTTACGCGATCAACCCACATTGATAACCCAGTTAACCAGTTCTAGCGACAAGCAACAAACTGTAGAACTAGGTTATCTAACCGCCGGTCTTGCTTGGAAAGCCGATTATGTAGCTGAGTTGAATAGTGACGAGACTCAACTGGATTTAACAGGCTGGATAACGCTCACTAATCAAAGTGGCACCCAGTATAACAATGCCAAGTTACAACTCGTAGCAGGTGATATCAACCAAATTCAGACCGAATTATTAGGCAGATCGGTTGCTCGAGAAGATCTGATGATGAAAACCATGAGTGATAGTCCTGTTGCTGAAGAAAGTTTATTCGAATATCACCTGTACAGCCTCAATCGTCCAACGGATCTTGCTGATAAACAAACTAAACAAGTCGCATTACTTTCAGCGAGTGCGGTGCCTGTCCATAAAGAATTTTTATTGCAAGGCAACAACTATTATTACAACAGTAGTTACAGCGAACTAGGCCAGAAAATGAAGGTTGCCGTGTTTGTAGAATTTAACAACACAGAAAAAGCACATTTAGGTCTGCCTATTCCTAAAGGCATTGTACGAGTCTATAAAAACGACAGTAACGACAATGCACAGTTTGTTGGTGAAGATCGCATAGACCATACCCCGAAAAATGAAAATATACGTCTAAAACTGGGGGATGCCTTTGATATCACTGCCGATAAAAAACAAACTGATTTCAAAAAAGCCAAATATTTTGCACCACATACTGCTGCTTATGAAAGCAGTTATGAAATAAAGCTGAAAAATGCCAAAGCTGAACCCGTTACCGTTATGGTGCGCGAGCCAGTGCCGGGGGAGTGGAAAATATTACAAGAAAATCACCCACATACCAAAATGACATCGGGCACAGCACAATGGCAAATCACCATTCCTGCTGAAAGCAGCGAAACACTTAACTATAACGTCCTGGTTCAATATTAAGTTGGTTCAATATTAAATTATGAGTAAAGCGATTCTATACAGTTTCCGACGTTGTCCTTATGCAATACGGGCACGAATGGCCATTGCATGCAGTGGCATACAGGTTGTATTGCGTGAAGTCAGCTTACGTGACAAACCGCAATCGTTACGGGATATATCAGCTAAAGCCACGGTGCCTGTGCTGCTTACCGCAGAGGAAAAGGTTATTGATGAAAGTCTAGATATTATGATGTGGGCCTTGCTGCAATCTGATCCTAGTGCTTGGTTGTGTAGTATCAATTACGCATTGATTGAAAACAATGATGGTCCATTCAAGCAGTGGCTAGACCGTTATAAATATGCTGATCGTTACCCTGAACAGTCACAGCAATTTTATAGACAACAAGGCGAACATACCTTATTGATGCTTGAACAAGCTTTAATCGAATCCCCTTTTTTATCGGGCAATAACGTAACGCTCACCGATATCGCTATTTTTCCTTTTATCCGTCAATTTGTCTCTGTCGAACAGGGTTGGTTTGAACAAGCACCCTATCCTAAAACAAGACAATGGCTAGATTATTTAGTGGCAAGTGAGTTATTCCAGTTAACAATGTATAAATACTTGCCTTGGGATAGGGTTAATCAAGAGCATCCCCTATTTCCAATGAGTACTTCTGGCAAGTGAAAGCATTGATTAGGCGCTTATATCTATCTTATTACCTAGCGCACTACTCGACTCATCGGTTGATGATTCATTGGTAGCAGGCACTGCTTTATTTGGGTTTGAGTTAACTTGTTGGTTGATTTCAGCTTTCGCTTCGATAGCCATTTTTGCTGCTCTAGCCGCTACGGTTCGATCTTGAGATGAAGGCTGTGTCGGAGCAAGTGCTGCAGCTTGAATTTGTTGTGCTTTTTGTAATGTTGCATTAGGATCGCCGGCTACTTTTGAGGTGTCAATACTGACTTCGCCACCGATAGCGTATAGCATACCGTCCGGTCCACGCTGAAAACTATAACTAGCACCACCAATAACCACACCTCTTCCCGCGGTGATATGAGCAGATTCATGGGCACGAACAACTTGATCTCGGGTTTTCAGTTGGCGTAATTGTTGTAGATCTTGCTCCGAAATTTCGGTTACTTGCTTATTTTGAACGCTAGAAGTAGCGGGACGAGTGGCTGATATCGTAGATAGTGGTGTTGAATAAGTACTATGGATGTCCACAGCTATTTATACTGTTATATCCAATATGCTGCCAATCATAGCGTTACTCGCTTCAATTACTTTACTGGAAGCCTTTACTTGAAGCTTATCACTCATCATATTGACCAGTGGCTCAGTCACATCACCCGTTGATTGGGCATTAGCAATCTTGATGGCATTTTGGTTCAGGCTCTGCATACCCATTTGAATGCCTGTTAACGCTGACTGAAAAGCGGGAATAGTACTACTCATATCAATCTCCAAAAACTGAACATAATTATTTATATCAAATTATGCTTCGTTATTTTGTGATCCGCTTCAAATCATTTGCATTTAATCTGATAAAAACAATTGAAGCAATAAAAGTCACACTACTAAATAATACCTCTAAACTAGCATAAAGATCAAAAGCTTGTGCACTATATACCTCGCCAATACCATGAGAAAAATAGAGTAACATCAAAAAACCAGTCCAAGCATGGGTATAGGGCTTGCCATGCAAGAGTCCGCGCAAAGGAAATAATAGCGGTACTAAGGCGATAATCAACCATGCAGCGACAGGATAGTCACTGCTGTGTTCACCCAAGGTTATCCAGCAAATTAAGGTAATCATTAAAGCAAAAAAACTGAACAAGGATAACTGTTTAAAAAATTGAGTCATGATGTTGATAATGCCTTTGCTGTAGTTGCTATCCGATGTCCCAATGCGCGACATAATTGCGCCTCATTGTCACTGAGAGGCCGATCATTATTAGCACCAGCTAAGTGACTCGCACCATAAGGTGTACCACCGTCTGTCGTCATCATCAATGCGCTTTCACTATAGGGCAATCCCATAATTAGCATGCCATGATGCATCAGTGGCAGCATCATTGATAACAAGGTGGATTCCTGACCGCCATGCAGACTGCCGGTTGAGGTAAATACCGCGGCAGGTTTACCGATCAAAGAGCCTGAAAGCCAAATATCACTCGTTTGATCTATAAAATATTTCAGTGGTGCGGCCATATTGCCAAAACGAGTTGGACTACCTAAGACTAAGCCGGCACAGTTTTTCAGATCGTCATGACTCGCATAAAGATGTCCTTGTTCAGGAATCACATCTTCCGTTGCTTCACACACAGTCGAAATAGCAGGCACGGTTCTCAACTTTGCCACGCAGGCCTCGACACTTTCAACACCACGGGCAATCTGTTCAGCCATATCACGCACATGGCCTGAACGACTGTAGTATAAAACTAATATATCGGTCATTGCAGAATCTCAAGTACAACTTCAGGAGGACGGCCGATTTTAGCCTTACCCTTATGAATAACGATAGGCCGTTCGATAAGCTTAGGGTGATCACACATCACTTGAATAAGCTGTTGATCGGTGAGTGATTTGTCCGCTAAATTTAAATCTTTATATTCCGCTTCGCCTTTTCGTAAAAGCTCGCGAGCGCTAATGCCAAGTTGCCCAATAATTTCGCTCAATGATTCAACAGATGGCGGGGTTTTTAAATACTCAATCACTTCAGGTTTAACACCTTGCTGTTCAAGCAAGGCTAAAGTCTGGCGCGACTTACTACATCTAGGGTTATGGTAGATAAAGAGTTCACTCATTTGGATGATTCCAATAATGTTTCTAAAAAAGAAAGATGAATTTCTGTTGGCCGTACACTTCCCCATTGCTTGCAACCGGGGCAATGCCAATGCATGCTTTTACCAGCAAATCCACAAGATATGCAGGTATATCTATTGCCTCGTCGAACTAACGTATCGGTAATACCTTTGATTAGTGGCACCAGCATGGGATTGGATTGTTCTCCTAGCGAAATCAGCCGATGCAATCCTTCAACAGAAGGATGTTCTCGTAATTGTGGGTATAGGTAATCCTGTGCTGCCTGGCTACCGTGTTGTAATTGAATGACATGTGTCAACATCAACCTAACACTTGTCATATTAGGATATTGAATCAGTAAGTCTTGTAGCCAAGTATTAAATACTTTTAAGCTATTCATTTCTAGATAGCAATCTAATAATAGTGGTAGGGCTTCCTGAATATAACGATGGTCTTGTTTTTCAATATGAAGTAATGATTTAGTCGCTTTTCGATAATTACCTGCTTGCATATAGCGCTTAGCTTCAAGCAGCGTAGCTCGCACACAATTTTGATCATGGATGTGCGCTAATTTCAGCAATGCGGCCACATTGCTATTAGATGATTTAAGTTGTTGCTCAGCCAGCTCACAGTAAAATTGGCCAATGAGGCTCCCCATATATTCATGACTCTGACTTTGCACTTTTTTAGCCATTTCTATGGCTTTTTGCCATGCTTTTTCTTGTTGATAAATACGTAGCAATTGTTTAAATGCTTCAGTCGGTGGTGAAGGCTTATTAAGCAAATCAAGAAATAGCTGTTCTGCTCGATCAAGTACCCCAGCATTCATGTAATCTAAACCTAATTCAACCAATGCTTGTGTTCGTTGCCCAGCGGGTAAATTTGGCCGAGCAATAAGATTTTGATGAATACGGATAGCACGATCAATCTCTCCACGACGACGAAATAAGTTTGCCAATGCTAAATGCGTTTCGACCGTTTCACTATTCACTTCCAGTAAACGAACAAAGACTTCAATAGCTTTATCCGGCTGTTCATTAAGTAAATAATTTAAGCCTTGGAAGTAATCAGGACTAACTACTGCACCTTGCAAACGCGGGTTATTTTTGTAATATTTTCGCGCCAATAGCCAGCCTGATAAAGCCGCTATAGGTAGAAGAAAAAATAACCATTCAATCATTGACCCTAAACCTTGTTGGCATCGGTAATAGGTAAAATTCTCAAACTATTTATTTCCTGCTCTGAAAGTGTCAATTTTTTACGTAAACGACGGTTTTCATATTTCAATCGCAAAATAGTCGTAGATAATGCCAAAGCGCCAAGTAAGGTGCCTAAAATAATCGCGACAATAATAATCATAGAGAGTGGTAGGCTCAATGTACCAAGGTAATAATTAATATCAACAGGTGCTAGATTAATCGCAGAAAACCCCACACTAACCATCAGTACAATAACAAACAAAATAATAGTCATAATTCGACGCATGGCATATTCCTTAAAGCTGGATTGAAGTTATTTTCACTTCCTAGATCATACCTTAAAAATGAACCTTGCCCAGTTTTGGCATAAATCATGTAAAATGCTCGGCTATAAAACAGGTTAGCCCTGTACAAATTGTGTTTTTGGAGAATGATCATGACCTTTGTTGTCACAGAAAATTGTATTAAGTGTAAATATACTGATTGTGTAGATGTCTGCCCTGTCGATTGCTTCCATGAAGGCCCTAACTTTTTGGTAATTGATCCTGATGAATGTATCGATTGCACATTATGTGAACCAGAATGTCCAGCGCAAGCTATTTTTTCAGAAGATGATTTACCCGATGATCAAATGGAATTTGTGCAAATTAATGAAGAACTTTCTCGCGTTTGGCCTGTACTTGCAGAAAAGAAAGAGCAATTAGATGACGCAGAAGAATGGGATGGTAAAACGGGCAAGTTACCGTTATTAGAACGTTAAAACGATTAAAATGAATTTATTAAAAAGCCCGCAGAAATGCGGGCTTTTTTGTTTCTAGGCGTTCTACTTGTGACTATTAAAAAATCAAACCATTAAATGTTTTAATTTTTTCATCGCATTATTTTCAATTTGGCGAATACGCTCAGCTGATACCTGATATTGATCAGCTAAAGTATGCAAGGTCGATTTACCATCATCATTCAACCAACGCTGACTAACAATATCCCGACTACGCTCATCGAGCGTTTCTAAAGCATCAACCAATTTTTGATGTTGGTCATCGGCATAATCGACTTGTTCTAGTTCAATCGAAGGATCTGAATTTGCAGGCCCTTCCAAATAAGCGGAAGGCGAAAAGCTATAGTCATCATCATCCGTATCATTCGGCAAATCAAATGAAGTATCTGGTTGCGCTAAACGACGCTCCATGTCCATAACATTGTCGGGCGTGACACCGAGATCTGCCGCAACGGCTTCGACTTCTTCTGGATTTAGCCAGCCAAGACGCTTTTTAGCACTACGCAAGTTAAAGAATAATTTACGCTGCGCTTTGGTAGTTGCAATTTTTACAATACGCCAGTTACGAATCACATATTCGTGTATTTCTGCGCGGATCCAGTGAACGGCAAATGAAACTAAGCGAACGCCTTTATCAGGATCAAAACGTTTTACCGCTTTCATAAGCCCAATATTACCTTCTTGAACCAGATCAGCAACGGGCAAACCATATCCGCTATACCCTTTTGCGATACGGTTAACAAATCGCAGGTGTGACAGAATAAGGCGTTGCGCGGCATCAACGTCTCCATTTTGTTGCAGACGTGTTGCCAATTCATACTCTTCTTCAGCGGTCAACATCGGTGTGCTATGGACTAGATTCGTATATGAATCTACATTACCAATGGATGCTAAAGCTAAATTGTATTGGGCTACAGGTGTTGTCATTAAGTGGCCTCCCTAAAAATTAGTGTTGTAATCATAGCATTAAGTTTCATAAATCATAACTGAGAGTTTAAATTTTAGGAAAAAGTTCCTTCGTCATTTCTTAAGTAGGTTCAATAGCACTCAAGTGACGACCTACTGCTAACCATGCTCCCATGACACCTAATATCATACCTGTGAACGGTAAAATCAACATCATTGGACCAGACAGCCAGACCAAAGTAAATTGACTATTATATTGTGATGCCAATTCATTTATTGGCCCATTAATTAGACTCATGGTAAAAAGCAATGTTAGCCAAGCTACCATTCCTCCTAATAATCCATACCAAAATCCCGTATACAAAAAAGGCCGACGAATAAAAGTATTTGTTCCACCGACCAACTTTATGACACGTATTTCACTTTGCTGATTAAGGATCGCCAAACGAATTGTATTACCAATAACCAGTAAGACACTTAATGATAGCAATAAACCTAAAATACTGATGCCTCGTTGACCCGTTTCATTAATGCTACGTAATCGCTGCAGCCACTCCATATCTAATTGTGCCTGCTCTACAACAGGCAAGACCTTGAGTCGCGATAGTAAGCGGCTAATCGCATCAGCTTGTAAATCTTTACTATCTGGTTTCACGATAACTACCGCAGGTAACGGATTAGTAGGAAGCGTATCTAATAAACTACCCAAGCCTGATAATTGTCGAAATTCTTCTAATGATTGACTTGCTGATTGATAATTTACAGCGGTTATTTCCGGCCAAGCTTTGAGTTCGCTTACCAGTTTTTGGGCTTGTGTTTCATTTACATCCTGTTTTAAAAACAAGGAAATTTGTGCCACATCATCCCACTGAGTGCTCACTTTCTCAATGTTTTTTAGTAACACATACAAACTGGCAGGCAATGCCAAAGCGATACCTATCACCATAAAGGTCATCAAACTGGCCAGCGGCTGACGCCAAATCCGACCTAAGGTAAATAACATGACCTGCATGTGACGAAGTAGATAATTTTTCAAATTAAGGTTAATCATTTTCATTGTTCATCCTGCTGAGCTAGACGCCCCTTATGCAGAATAACTTGGCGATATGGCAACGTTTTAATAAGGTCAAGATCATGAGAAGCGATAAAAACCGTTACCCCAACCTGATTAAACTGTTCAAACAAGTGCATGATATCCCGTGATAAATCTGGATCAAGATTACCCGTTGGTTCATCTGCTAGCAAAATAGGCGGACGATTCACCACTGCTCGTGCGATACCGACGCGTTGTTGTTCTCCACCTGATAAAGCAATTGGTAAATTGCGTTCTTTATTAAGTAGGCCGACTTTATCCAAAGCCGCACGAACACGCCGACCAATTTCACGATGATTTTCACCAGCAATAACCAACGGCAAAGCAACATTATCAAATACCGTACGATCATGTAACAAATTATGATCTTGGAAAACTAAACCTATTTGTCGCCGATAATAAGGAATTTTACCTTGTGGCAATCGCGTTAGGTTTTGATCATTAACTAAGACTTGACCATGTGTTGCGCGTTCAATTAAAGCGATAAGTTTAAGCAAAGTACTTTTACCGGCGCCGGAGTGGCCCGTTAAAAATGCCATTTCACCTTTAGCTAATTCAAAACTCAGCCCAGACAATGCTTCATATTGGTTGGTATATCGCTTATAAACACCAGTAAATTTAATCATTATGCGTCTTCACGACCTAACAAAGCATCGACAAATTCTGTTGATTCAAATGTTCGAAGATCATCAATCGTTTCACCGACGCCGATGTAGCGAATAGGTAATCCTGTTTTCTTAGCAATCGCAAAGATAATACCGCCTTTAGCGGTTCCATCTAATTTAGTTAAAGTTAATCCAGTCACACCTACCGCCTCATTAAACTGGACGGCTTGTGATAATGCATTTTGACCTGTACCGGCATCAAGCACTAACATTACTTCATGCGGTGCAGTAGCATCTAATTTACCCATAACACGTTTCACTTTTTTCAATTCTTCCATCAAATTAGACTGCGTGTGTAACCGACCCGCAGTGTCAGCAATTAAAATATCAATTTTACGTGCTTTAGCCGCCTGTAATGCATCAAAGATGACCGAAGCTGAATCTGCTCCACTATGTTGAGAAATTACCGCGATCTTATTACGTTCGCCCCATACCTGTAATTGCTCTACCGCTGCGGCGCGAAACGTATCTCCCGCTGCAAGCATCACCGATTTCCCTTGTTGCTGAAATTGTTTTGCTAATTTACCAATGGTTGTCGTTTTGCCAACGCCATTAATGCCTACCATTAATATTACAAAGGGTCCCTCTTGTTCTGGAATAACTAACGGTTGGCAACTCGGCTGTAAAATTGCCACCATATCATCACGTAATGCAGCAAATAAAGAATCCGCATCACTTAATTGTTTTCGGGCTACACGCTGTGTAAGGTCTCTAATTATAGTATGGGTAGCATCAACACCAAGATCTGCTGTCAACAACTGCGTTTCAAGCTCTTCAAGTAAATCATCATCAATCTCTTTTTTACCTAGAACCAGTGCCGCAAAGCCTTCAGTTAATTGATTACTGGTACGCGTTAAACGCTGTTTTAGACGACCCAATAAGCTGACTTTTTCATCCACTGGTTTAGTTTCAGAGTGCGCCAAGGTATCATTCTGATATAGTTCAACCCTCTCTTGCTGCTCAACAGATTGTTGTACGGCTTCTTCTTCAACGATTTTTGGTTTTTTTCTTAGGAAACTAAACATAATTTTTACTTGTCTTTAAACTTCAATCATTAATTTTATCATGCCATGGAATTATAAATGCAGATGCTTAAAAAAATTAAACTAAGCTGTTGGCTACTGGTGACTATTCCTGTCATCACAATGGCAAATGTCACTGAATATCAACTTGATAACGGCTTGAAACTAATCGTTAAAGAAGATCATCGTGCTCCTGTTGTCGTTACCCAAGTCTGGTATAAGGTAGGCTCAAGTTACGAACAAAATGGCACTACCGGTATTTCACACCAGTTAGAACACATGATGTTCAAGGGCACAGAAAATCTTGGTCCTAATGAATTCTCGCAGATAATTGCAGCCAACGGCGGCAGCGAAAATGCATTTACAGGTCGTGATTACACCGCTTATTTCCAAACCTTGGAAAAAGACCGATTAGAAGTCAGCTTTCGTTTAGAAGCAGAACGAATGCGCAAATTAGTGATTGATAACCAAGAGTTATTAAAAGAACGGGAAGTCGTAGCTGAAGAACGCCGTATGCGTACCGACGATGATCCTCAAGCTTTAGTGAGCGAGGCCTTTAATGCCGCCGCCTTTGTCAACAGTCCTTATCACCATCCAGTTATCGGTTGGATGACCGATATAAATAACTATGAAGCAGATGATCTGCGTAAATGGTATCAAAAATGGTATGCGCCAAATAATGCAACCGTGGTCATTGTTGGCGATGTTCAACCAGAAGCTGTTCTTGCGTTAGCCAAGCAATATTTTGGCCCACTTAAGCCAGAAACAACCGCCTTGTTAAAACCACAAATTGAAATTGAACAAAATGGCAAACGGACGGTTGAAGTTAAGGCGCCTGCTGAACTGCCTTATATGATGATGGGCTGGAAAGTGCCTGTTGTTGCCACGATAGATAAAAATTTAAGCTGGGAACCTTATGCTTTAGAAATGTTAGCGGGTATTTTAGATGGTGGAGACAGCGCACGTTTTTCTCGTAACCTAGTTCGAGGTGAAGAGGTGGCTGCCGGTGTCGGTGCAGGTTATGGCTTATTTTCGCGTTTAGCAGATGTATTTACCGTGGCTGGCACGCCCGTAAAAGGCAAAACGGTTGCTGATTTACAACAAGCAGTGATGCGTCAAATTAGCCAATTACAAGCAGAACTCGTCAGCGAACAAGAGCTTAACCGAATCAAGGTGCAAGTAGTCGCTAATGCAGTTTATGAACTAGACACTGTGTTTTATCAGGCGATGCAAATTGGTATGCTAGAAACAATTGGGCTTGATTGGCGCTTAGGTGATGCCTATGTCGAAAATATACAAGCCGTAACGGCTGAACAAGTTCAAGCTGTAGCCAAAAAATATTTTATTAATCAAGGACTCACTGTGGCAGAGTTAATCCCAATGCCTCTAGATGGTAAAAAACAAGTAATGCCAACAGGAGCGCGTCATGATTACTAAAATTTTCGCTTTAATTATAAGTCTACTCATTGCGGTATCAATACAGGCCAGTCCTAAAATTGAACACTGGCAAACATCAAATGGGGCACGCGTCTTTTTTGTCGCGGCCCCTGAATTAGCGATGGTTGATATCGAAGTTGTTTTCGATGCAGGTTCCGCTCGCGATGGCGATTTATCTGGGACCGCATTATTAACTAATGCAATGTTAAATGAAGGCGCAGCGGGTTTAAACACTAATCAAATTGCCGCAGAATTTGAGAATGTAGGTGCGCAATTTAGTAATTCATCAGAGCGTGACATGGCCGTATTGAGTATGCGTAGTCTGACGGCTGATTTCGCGCTTAAGCCTGCATTAGCAACATTTCGTAATGTATTAACTCAGCCTGATTTTCCAGTCACATCATTTGAACGTTTGCAAAAACAAATGTTCATTGGTCTGCAAGCTGAAAAACAATCACCAGCAGCGATTGCATCGCGTGCCTTTTATACTAATTTGTATGGTAAACATCCTTATGCTGCAATGCCGTCAGGTGATGAATCCTCAGTTGAAAAGTTAAATATTGCAGCATTAAAAGCATTTTACCAACAGTATTACGTGGCCAAGAATGCCACTGTCGTATTAGTCGGTGCACTCAATACGCAACAAGCCAAAGATATAGCTGAACAGTTGTTAGCTGGCTTACCCGCAGGCAAGGTAGCAGCACCATTGACTCCAGTTGCGGCACTCTCCAATGCAAAAACAATCACTATTGAACATCCTTCATCTCAAACTCATATTGTTATGGGACAACCTGGCACGAGTCGCCACGATCCTGATTATTTTGCTTTATATGTTGGCAATCACATTCTAGGTGGTAGTGGCTTAGTTTCACAATTGAGCAATGAAATTCGTGAGAAACGTGGCCTGTCTTACAGTGTTTATAGTTATTTCAGACCAATGCGTGAATTAGGGCCTTATCAATTTGGTTTGCAAACCCGAAATGATCAGGCTAAAGAAGCCTTAGACGTCATGCAAAAAACGCTCAATGACTTTATCGATAAAGGGCCAACAGAAGCAGAATTAACCGCTGCTAAACAAAACATTACTGGCGGATTTGCCTTGCGAGTAGATAGTAATAGTAAGATTGCTGACTACACTGCGATGATTGGTTTTTATGGTTTGCCATTGGACTATTTAGATACCTTTAATGCTAGCGTCAATTCGATAAGCATCCAGCAGATTAAAGATGCCTATTCTCGACGGGTACATCCCGACAAAATGGTCACGATTTTAGTGGGAGGCCAAGCTGAATAAACACCAATACGCAGGTCAGTTACGCATTATTGGCGGCAAGTGGCGTGGTCGGAAGTTAAGCTTTCCAGATGTTGAAGGTTTACGACCTACACCCGATAGAGTGCGTGAAACACTGTTTAATTGGTTACAAGATAAGATTGGTGACGCTCGCTGTCTGGATTTATTTGCAGGCAGTGGCGCACTAGGCCTTGAAGCCGCCTCGCGTGGTGCTGACAGTGTTACTATGGTCGAAAACCACCCTGTAGCTAGTAAACAATTACAAAGCCATTGTCAGTCATTAACTGCAACTAACTGTCGAGTCGAATCAAAAACTGCACAGCAATTTCTTAAAGGCAGTTCTCAACAGCAGTTCGACGTTGTCTTTATTGATCCGCCCTATAAATCCAATTTATGGTCAGAAATTGCTACACAATTAATGGCTCATACTGTTTTGGCAGACAATGCTTATATTTATCTAGAATGTCCGAGTAAAGGTGAGTTACCCATTTTTCCTGCACAATGGCAACTAATGAAAGATAAAAAAGCAGGTGGTGTACGCTATTGTCTGTTTATTCATAATTTAGGAGACGCGGCGTGATAACAACAGCTATTTATCCGGGTACATTTGATCCTATAACCAACGGCCACATTGACTTGGTCATCCGTGCCAGTAAATTGTTTAACAAAGTCATTGTTGCTGTAGCCATTAATCCGGGCAAAAAACCCGCTTTTAATTTGGCTGAACGTGTAGATTTAGCTAAACAAACCTTGGTCGGACTTGATAATGTTGAAGTGTGCGGCTTTGAGGGTTTACTTATCGACGTGGCAAATCAAAAACAAGCAAAAGTTATTATTCGCGGTTTACGCGCAGTATCTGATTTTGAACATGAATTTCAACTTGCAGGTATGAATCGACGAATGCGTCCGGAAATTGAGACATTATTTTTAACGCCCGCTGAACAATTTACTTATATTTCATCAAGCTTAGTGCGTGAAATTGCAGCATTAGGCGGCGACGTGTCAGAATTTGTAGCTCCGTGTGTAATGACTGCTTTAAAAGCTAAATTGGTCTAATATGCCGATAAACGCTAAGATCATCTAATAATAAATTGAGCTGGAGTTTTAAATGTCCTTATTTATAACAGACGAATGTATCAACTGTGATGTCTGTGAACCTGAATGCCCGAATAGCGCCATTAGCCAAGGTGAGGAGATCTATGAAATAGATCCCGCGCTTTGTACTGAATGTGTTGGCCATTTTGATACGCCACAATGCGTAGAAGTCTGCCCGGTTGATTGCATACCTAAAGATCCTGACAATGAAGAAACCCAAGATCAGCTATTAGGAAAATATAATATATTAATGGCTGCAGGCAAATAACCAACCCTTAATTTGATTAATACCTCGATTCCACAGGGCTACTTATCGATGCTGTTTTTTAAGAGATGCTTGGCGCTGATTAGAACGCAGCTGCTGTTTTGCTGCACGGTGTTCAGCAATCGTTAAGGCCGTATCAGCACCGATGTGCGCTTCGCCGCGCTCTGCGGCCAGCATCATTTGTTTTTCGCGTTCTTGAAATCGCTCTTTTTGTTCTGGTGTTGATTTATCAAAACAATGTGGACAACTAATGCCATGTTGATAAAGATCGCTTAATTTATCTTGTTCAGTAATCGGCATACGACAGGCATTACATTGATCATAATTGCCCTTTTCCAAGGCATGATTGACGGTAACACGTTCATCAAATACAAAACATTCACCTTCCCACAATGATTCCTGTTCCGGAACCTCTTCTAGATATTTTAAAATACCACCTTCTAGATGATAGACCTCGTCAAAACCTTGCTCTTTTAAATAAGCTGTTGATTTCTCACAACGAATGCCACCGGTACAAAACATCGCTACTTTTTTATTTTTTGTTGGATCAAGGTTATCTTTCACATATTGTGGAAATTCACGAAAACTTTCGGTATTAGGATTTCGTGCATATTTAAACGTACCAACCTGTACTTCATAATCATTGCGCGTATCAACAAGGATCACATCAGGATCACTGATTAAGGCATTCCAGTCTTTAGGTTTAATATATGTACCGACCACACGTTTGGGATCAATACCTTCTATTCCCATCGTAACAATTTCTTTTTTTAATTTCACCCGAGTGCGTAAAAATGGCATCTCATCAACAAAGGATTCTTTATAACTAACACCTGCAAGGCGAGGGTCCTTAGACAGGTAAGCTAACAAGGCATTAACAGACTCACGTGGTCCAGCTACCGTGCCATTAATGCCCTCGTGAGCAAGTAACAAAGTGCCACGAATATGGAGATCTAGCATAAAATTTAATAATGGCGATTTTATTTCTTGATAATTATCCAGTGTGACAAACTTGTACAAAGCGCATACAACGACTTTAGGCATAACAATTCCTGCTTTTGATATAAATTTCCTCCATTTTACGTTGGATCTATATATTTGTCCTGTGTTCTCAATATTTAAAACAACTGAAAATAATCATGGATGTGAACTACTTAGATAAAAAGCGTATTATTAAGGCGTTGCATATCTTCAGGTTATTTGAGAAGTCATTATGGTCAGCAAAAAAATCTTACTAGAAGAAAATAAGCATTGGCATGAAGATCATTTAGTATGGATTCAAGAAGTCGAGCAATGGCAGCATGACACGCGACGTTTACTTGCCCTATTATATTTGTTGGAACGTGCACTACCAGAACATTCATCAATATTGAGTAAGCATTCGGCTTTGATAAAAAAGCATGAACAGCAGGTAAGTAACCATGAATGTGGTCTTGATGAAAGTTGTCTTTCTAGTTGCCCCAGTTTCATTCCACAAGAGAAACAGATAGAGTTCCATCAGGCGTTATCAAAGCTTCATGAGGAAGCGAAACAAGAACATTTAAAATTGAAACATACTTATTTGGAAGAAATGAATAGGTTTAAATCATTAATTTTGAAATTATTAAATGAATGTTAGCGTGCTCTTAAGCACCCCAATGGCGAACACGGCCTGTATCAACATGAATAAAGTCAGACTCAGGATAAAATCCTACCCCACCTGCATGTAGATTAAGTGCGACCCTACGTAAATCAGACAATTTATGACCTGGTAAGCGGATGTCGATCGCTTTGCCTTGCATGTGTAAGCTTTTCTTAGCAACACCAGTACTATTTTTATTTAATGCAGCATTTGTTTTTGGTGAGCGGTAGCCAGAAATAACATGAAACGCTCGGTTAGCACCTATTTTATGGTGCATAATATTCAACAGATCAATCAAATCTTTATCCATTTTATGGATATCGCCGGTACGAAAATCACGTAATACTTTATTAATAGCATCTAACTCACCCCTTTGGTATTGACCTTCTGCCCAATAGGTAGCGTTAACACTTTCACCAGTATGTAAATTCACTAATGATAATTTACGTTCAGGCTGTTTTAATAAATTGGCAAACGCATTCGGCATAACAAGGCCAGCAGTAGCACCCAGTCCTACTTGTAAAAAACGACGTCTGGAAGGCGTGCGAATATCTGAAGCGTGTTTGTGCTGTTGATGTAATTTAAATGTCATTGATTCACCTTGATAATCTAGTTATTATAACGTAAGGCATTAATTTTAATCATAATAATTCTGGAATTTTTAACTTTTTAATAATATTTTGATCACGTTCATAAGTATCAGGTGAGAATATTACTTTATCCTCAGAAATTGATACAGTGAAGTAGACTACATAAATGGATAATGGTTCGGATAGTTTCATACCTTTATTTTCCTTACTCTGGATTATATCCAATAAAGTCTGCTGTGATTGATTGTTTGCTAAGCTGAAATTAGCAAAACCGAGTGGATCTTCAACGCGAATACAGCCAGAACTGAGATTACGTTTAGCTTCATTAAATAATTCTTTATGTGGTGAATCATGTAAATAAATGGACCAAGGATTTGGAAACAAAAACTTTACTACCCCTAGCGCGTTATGCTTTCCGGGCTCCTGCCTCAAGGTATAGGGGAAATTTTTCTTGCTCAACGATTGCCAATCAATTACGTAAGGCTCTCTCTCAACTCGCTGACCATTCACATTTGCAAATACACGAATCTCATTCATATGAAAGTAATTGATATCAGCTTGTTGTTTAGGCAATAAATCCAATACTGCCAGCTTATAGGGAACCGTCCAATATGGATTGACCACTAATTGCGATATCTGGCTGACAAAACTAGGCGTTTGCCTATATTTTTTACCTACAATGACACGCATCGCTAATTTTTCAGTATTATTTTCTACTGCACTTAAGGTGAAGTTAGCTAGATTTACTTGCACATATCGAGGGCCTAGATCAGCGGGCATCCATCTCTGACGTTCAAGCGTTGCCTTAATTTGTTGTACTCTGTCGAGTGCTGATACATTCAACTCAGAAAGCGTTTCACTTCCAATGACACCATCTACTTTAAGTCCATGAGATTCCTGAAATCGGCGTACTGCTTGTTCAGTCAAATCATCATAGTACTCTAGATTTTCAATGGTTATATCGTTGAATTGACTATCCTCAATCGCTAATCTCGCCCTTATAGTGGATATATTTTGATTATTATCACCGAGGCGCAACAATGGCATGTCAGGCAAGTTTGGCCAACCGTTCCGGTCAACATAGCCTTGATATCGTGCTAATGCTTCCATCAAATTTACGTATTCACGGGTATTTGGAATTAAGGTATTTAACTGAGTTTTTAGGTACGGCGATAATAATGCCTGCTGCACAAAGTCAACAACATCAAACTCAGCTTGAGGAATAAACCACTCAGGATCTGCCACATGAGCATCGAGTCGACCAACAGATAAATCATGTATAAATGCCAACAAACCATCTGTTAACAAAACATCAAAATACTGAGCAGCATCGTTATCAAGACTCGGATCTAACTGTTTTAATGTAGACAAATGATAATGTTCTGCATTAAGACCATGTCTTGGTGCTGTAGCGATAAAATCAAGTGCATCATAGGCCTGATTAGTAAGCTGCTGCTTGTCCAGCCACAATAAGTTATTGTTTTTGTAAAGGACTGATACAACGTTACGATCTAGTAGTTCGCTATCATATCGCTGAACAAATTCTGGTGACTGTGGCGTCATCGCCTGTACTGGAAAATACAGACTACTTAACAAATAAAAGATAACTACGATGCTTTTCATTTTAAAAATCTGTTCACGCCAGCCTTGTTATGATGTTAAATAAATAAAGTCTAAATTCAAAATTAAGTTATACATTCAGGTTTATAATTTTTTTAGTGGCGATTTGTTCGAACGAAAACTGTCAGATGACATTTCGGACAAGGCGGAATGCGGCCGGTTTTTTTGAAATGAACTAAGGTGTCACAACTTTTACAAGCAAGCGTACCAATACTTGTGATTTCACCGGTGTGATATTGCTCAGAGCGTTCCGCTTGTGCAGCGAGCTGCGCAAGTTCTAAGCGTGTTTTATCTGCTACTTTGGCAAATACTTCCAATAACCGGTCTTCTACTAGCTCTAAATCAAAGCTCAACCATGTTGATAGTTCATCACCCGTTTGCTCAAGATGTTCAGCCGCATCGTGCAGATCACGACGAATATAATAAGCTAACTTCTCAGCCTCCTCCTGAGTTATCTCCTTTAATTCAATAGCTTGCACCTTTGCTTTTTCGATATTTTTCTGCAATACGGGTAGTGCTTGTTGTTCTGCGGTATCAAGTAAACTGGCAACACGCGCCATCATCTTGTCATAAGCTGCAATGAGTTTTTGATCGAAATTTTGTTCTTTCATGGTAAAGCCCCTTTCTACCTGTGCATGTTTAAGGTAACTTAGCACACAATTTTGAATTGGAGAATGCTATGTTATCGTCTCGACGTTTATTTTTATTGGGTTTTCTTATTTGCTTGTCAATGGCGGGCATTGCAGGCTATTTTCAATTTATTGATAACCTTGAACCTTGTCCTTTATGCATACTACAGCGTGTTTTCACTATGCTAGTCGGCCTAGTAATGCTAATAGCCCTGTTACATAACCCTAAAGGCATTATTGAGCGCATTTATGGGTTTTTAGCGGGACTACTAGCATTAATTGGAGCAAGTATTTCTGCTCGCCATGTATGGTTACAACACTTGCCTGAGGATCAGGTGCCAAGTTGTGGCCCAGGCTTAAATTTTATGCTTGATAATTTCCCTCTGGGCGACACGATCAATATGATTCTGCGAGGCTCTGGTGAATGTGCTGAAATATCTTGGACGTTTATTGGAGTTAGCATTCCAGGCTGGACATTGCTCGCCTTTATCTTACTTGCGACCCTATCATCAATCCTGCTATTTCGCCGCAAATAATAGTTGATGCTAGATAAAACAGTATCCGATTACTCGACGCTCCTACCATGAAAGTGACCTTCAATTCAGGTTGAAGATGTTGATTGAGGAATAGCTAGAATGTTAAGAATGACTATCCAAATAAAATTGTTAGGCCAGCCAAATTTCTTTACGCAAGTAAAGGTACAATCATAAAATGGTATTGTTTGCAGGAAGGGCTTATCGGAGTGTTGGTGGAAATTGTTAAAGGAATACCTTAATCTTTAAGGCCTATTCATTCCGCAATATTATCTTCGAGCTTTGATTTAAGTGGAAAAATTATTCATTACTCCTTAAATAAACCAAGCCTTAATTCCGCTTTTTAACGCTTTAACTAATTATCGAGCACGGTAGGTAATACGACCTTTACTCAAATCATAAGGTGTAAGTTGAACAGTTACTTTATCACCCGTTAAGATACGGATATAGTTTTTACGCATTTTTCCAGAAATATGCGCTGTTACAACATGACCATTTTCTAATTCTACTCGAAAAGTAGTGTTTGGCATGGTGTCTATTACAGTGCCTTCAAATTCAATATGTTCTTCTTTTGACATAAAATTCTAATGTTCACTCAAAAATTAAACGACTATTTTGCAGGAAAACCACTTATTATTCAAAGTTTTTCATCATTTAAAGCTTGCCATTTCTGATTAATATAACCTTCGATGCCTGAAAAATTTTGTTTATAGTTCATCTTTTGACAATCGCTTATCCAATAACCCAAGTAAACCCAAGGTAAACCGCGTGTTTGAGCAATATTGATTTGTTGCAGAATGGCGTAGGTTCCCAAGCTGTAGGCTCTCATGTCAGGATCAAAGAATGTGTACAATGCGGACAATCCATGTTGAACATAGTCAGTGACTGCGACAGCGACAAGCTTTTTTTCATTCCTAATTTCAATAAAACGTGTTTCAGACCAGCTTGAGGTTAAAAAATTAACGTAACTATCTTCTGTCGGATTATCCATTCCCCCACCCCCATGCCTAGCCTCTAAATAACGGCAATACAGTTCATAATGCTCGGCATTAAATGATGCAAGGTGATGACTGATAGTCAGATGTTGATTCCGTTGTAGACACCGCCGTTGACTTCGATTTAAGATGAATTTCGAGGTATTGATCCTTACCGGAACACAGGCTTGGCAGTTAAAGCAATGCGGTCGATATGCCAAATCACCGCTACGTCTAAAGCCATACTGTATTAGATGGCTATATAGCTCATTAGTCATGGGTTGGTTCGGATCAGGATAAATATTACATGCCTCTTGCTCCTTCAAATAGGAACAGGGATGCGGAGTATCCTGATAAAAAGCTAATGAATCACTCATGGGATGACAGGAAGATCAGGATCAAGCTGCCATAAATGAGAATAACTTATTTGAGGACTTTGTAGACATAATTGATCAAGTTGCACAATGAAATCATCGCGTGACATTTCTTCAGCGCCTAAGCTCGCTAAATGTCCTGAATAGATTTGGCAATCAATAAGCGGATAACCCCATCGCTGTAATTGTTGACACAATGCCACTAAGGCTAGTTTTGAGCTGTCAGTAACTGTGCTAAACATTGATTCACCAAAAAATACCTGACCAATAGCAATGCCATATAAACCGCCGACTAATTGCCCATCAAGCCAGCATTCCACACTATGTGCATGACCCCGTTGATGAAGTTCAGTATAGGCGGCAATCATATCAGGATGGATCCAAGTACTGTTCTCAGTATCGACACCCTCTTGTCTAGGCAGTGAACACGCATTAATAACCTGATTAAAGGCCAGATCAAATGTCACTCTCATTAATGTATTACGAATTGTCTTTTTTAAACTTTTCGATAGCTTAATCTGGTCAGTCCACAATACTAGACGAGGGTCAGGACTCCACCATAAAATAGGATCATTTTTATTAAACCACGGAAAAATACCACGTCGATAGGCATTAAGAAGTCGCGTTACCGATAAATCACCACCGGCCGCTAACAAACCATCTTCATATGCTTCGCTAAATGGAGGAAAAAGAGTCTGATCAATCATCGACAACCAAGTTATAGTCATTTAATCGACGAGTTGAGAGTTTAGTTCTTTTGCCCAATGAATCGCATCTAAATATGATCTAGCAATAACTTCAACCGGTAACGCCGAGGCATGAAGTGCCAGCCAGTCACCTTTTTCATAGTTTAATACATCACGCAATGCTTGCCCTGCTGGACCCGATTTATCAAGCAAAGCCTCGCTGAGTTCTGGTGATAGCGGCAACTGGCCGAGTACGGTAGCTAAAGGTTTATCCAGCAGTGCATCAAGAGTCGAAAATAAACCTGCGGCAAAACTCATCTCTGGAGAACCTTTGTAATATTTTGCCAGCAATTCACACATTCTTGCTCTCGTCATGGCGACAACCCGTAATTCATTAGGTTTATTATCGATGACAGATAAGCTGAGCAAACTCGCCCAAGTTTTTATCTTGTTATGGCCCAGCATAACAATTGCTTGTTTAATACTGCTCACTTCACGTGGCAAACCAAAGAAAGCTGAGTTGATTAATCTCAATAGCTTGTAACTCAAACTAAGATCTAAATTAATAGTCGCCGCGATATCTTCTGGATCAACATCAGGATCCTGTAATTTGACTAATAAGGTCATCAATGTTTGAGCTGAAAGTGGTATTTTATGATTATCATTTGCTAAAGGTACCGTATAAAACTGACCTTGCAATAAATCTAAGGTATTCGTTTTACAAAACTCATATCCATCATAATCATTCACATTGGTCGCACACAATGTTTTATGATTTTGACGCCAATAGGGTAAATGTTCAGTTAAGGCCTGATAGCTCAGTCTCTGCATATCAATCAGTAATGTATTCGCATGATCATCATCATTAACATTTTCAGCATGTTTCGCAAAAGAAAACTGCCTAGTATCATCACTCGGATAGTTCCCGCCGTTGAGATCCAATATCAGTGAAAGATTAGTGTCATGACTTTTATATAATGCTTCTCTCCATGACTCAGGTATTGATAATAAGGCCTGTTGCTGATCACTTATTGCCGGCAGAATATTGGGTAACTGCTCTAAAAAAATAGGTACGGGAGCATCATCATCAAGTGGCTCACCACGCTTATTCAGGAAATTAAGATGGTAGCTTTTAACATTGAGCTTGTCGGTAACAAATTGCGGTTGACGATGAATAAGGCCAGAAAATGTTTTTAACAATTCAAACGGAAGCTTTTGTTGCTCAGCCATAATAATACTCTACCTGATTTCTTTTCATATCAGATCGATTCCCGACCTGAAAAAGCATGGGATAGTGTACCACTGTCTATAAACTCTAGTTCACCACCAAGAGGAATACCATGCGCCAATCGTGTGACATGAATTTTTCTAGCATGGGCTAACTGGCTAATATAGTGAGCAGTTGCTTCACCCTCAACCGTTGGGTTAGTCGCAAGAATAACTTCTTGGATCGAATCTTGTTCAAATAATTCAATGAGCTTGGGAATGCCTAACGCTTCTGGTCCAATACCATCTAGTGGTGATAGATGACCCGACAATACGAAATATTGTCCTTGATAATGTGTTGCTTGCTCTATCGCAAGAACATCGCTCGGCATTTCAACAATGCAGAGTTGATCTTGACGACGTTGTTGATCGCTACAGCGGATACAGAGTTGGCTTTCGCTTAAAATTCGACACTGCTGGCAATGATGCACCTTTTCTAGGGCTTGGCTGAGTGCCTGGGTTAAACGCTGACCACCAGCACGATTACGTTCAAGAAGATGAAAAGCCATGCGCTGAGCAGACTTAGGCCCGACACCCGGCAAACATCGTAGCGCTTCGATCAGCTGCTCTATACTTGGTCCTAAACTTGCCATTAGATATCAATAACGGTGATTAGAATGGTAATTTCATGCCAGCAGGCATCATGCCAGCCATACGTTCTTGGCTAGTTCTTTCAACCTGACGGACAGCATCATTCACAGCGGCAGCGATAAGATCTTCTAACATTTCTTTATCGTCTTTAAATAAGGCATCTTCGATGCTCACTCGTTTCACATCATGTTTACCTGTCATGGTTATTTTAACCATGCCACCACCTGCTTGACCTGTTACTTCCATCAAAGCCAACTCTTGCTGAGCCTTTTCCATATTAGCTTGCATTTGTTGCGCTTGTTTCATCAAGTTACCCATTCCACCTTTCATGATTGTTCCTCTTTCTAATCTAATGGTTTAATTGTACTTTCAATAACTCTGCCATTGAAAGCCTGTTTCAGTTCATCAACTGCGGGATCATTATGAATCGAATCTACCGCATGTTGTTGACTAAGTTGAGATTGATGTGCTCGCTTTGCTGCTAAGGTTGGCGTTGCAGCCTCAGAATTTTGTTGCGCTTGTTGCTGAAAAACAAGTTTGATTGGCTGGCCTAGATATTTACCTATGGCCGCCGCCAATCGATCTTGTGTTTTATCACTCGTTAAATGCGCTAACTCAGAGGCAATCGCCAAGCATACTTTATTATCTTCAAACTTAATAAAAGCACTATTATCAGCTAATTGGCGAGCAAATGCCGCCAATTTCAAACTACCGATAACACTTAACCAATTACTGGCGTTAAGTACTTTACTGGCTGATTGATTGACAACAATTGTCGGTTCTATTTTTGATGCAGTTTTTGTTACCATACTCGAAGGCTCAGCAATCTGCTGTACTAGTTTCGGACTCTCAGCTACGGATTCCATGTAACTAACTGGCGATAGCTCAGCGGCCTCAGCTTTGGCTATAATTGGAGGAGTAACCTTTGGACTCGCAGTCGGTACAGATTTATTAAGCGGAGCCACCATCCCAACTGATTCAGACTTTTTTGGCTGAAAACTCAGCATTCTGAGCAAAGTCATCTCAAAGCCACTTTTAGGATCGGCTGCCAAAGGTAAATCGCGTTTGCCATGTAAGGCAATTTGATACAATAACTGCACTGTTTCTGGGCTAATTTGCGAGCTAATACCCGTTAATAACTGTTGTTCGTCATCACTAGATTGTTCGAGATCAGGTACCAGTTGTATGGTTGCCAAGCGCTGTAACAAAGCTAATAATGCATTGAGCACGCTGGTAAAGTCACGACCTTGTGCCGATAACTCTTGTGCTTGCGCCAATAAGGCTTTGCCATCTTGATTAATAAGTGCGGTCACTATATGAAATAACTGATGCTGATTTATCGTGCCTAACATCTGGTGAACATGTTCATCCTTGACTTCACCCGCGCCAAATGAAATAGCTTGATCTAGCAAGCTTAAGGCATCACGCATACTGCCATCGGCAGAGCGAGCTAATTCTGTCAACGCTTCTGACTCAAACTTAATGTTTTCTTGTTGCAGAATATTAGCCAGATGACCTGAAATTTGATCTAATTCTAAGCGACGTAAATTAAACTGCAGACAACGCGACAAGATAGTAACAGGTAGTTTTTGCGGATCAGTCGTAGCAAATAAAAACTTAACGTGCGGTGGTGGTTCTTCTAATGTTTTAAGTAGCGCATTAAAACTGCTCGTTGAAAGCATATGAACTTCATCAATCAAATAGACTTTGTAGCGACCACGACTGGGCGCATATTGCACATTATCCAACAATTCACGGGTATCATCGACTTTGGTACGCGAGGCGGCATCGACCTCGATCAAATCTACAAATCGACCCGCATCAACCTCTTGGCAGCTTTGACATTCACCACATGGCGTAGAACTTACACCTTGCTCACAATTCAATGATTTAGCCAGAATACGAGCTAGCGTTGTTTTGCCTACCCCGCGAGTGCCGGCAAATAAAAAAGCATGGTGTAAACGGTCTTGATCCAAACCATTAATGAGGGCGCGAAGGACATGTTGCTGCCCAACAACTTCAGAAAACTTTTTAGGCCGCCATTTTCGGGCGAGAACCAAATAACTCATATGATGGCTTGATACCTAGTGTCTAATTGCATCAATCTTAATTCAGCATTTTTTAGCCGTGTTAATCAAGTCTAAGCAAAGGATATTGGGCGATGACTCACACCCGCCAAATCTCGGCGCTCGAGTCCGAAGGCTCCGCTGCTCCCTTCCGGGTCTGACGGGCTGACCAACATATCGTCGCGAGGAGACCAGTGCAAGTCACCATTGAAGTCAGTAATCTTAAGGGTTTTTTAGTACTTTGGCTATTTAAATTTGGAAAATAGGGTTAATCACCAGAGAAAATTAAAGTCATTTAATTAATAAAAAAAGCAGTTGTCAAAAATAATGGTGTCCACGGCGCGATTCGAACGCGCGACCTTCCCCTTAGGAGGGGGATGCTCTATCCAGCTGAGCTACGTAGACAATAATGAATGCGGATTATAGCAGCTATAAACGTTAAGCTAAAACCGCGATTTAGCTAGTGAAAGTCAACGCTGATAAACAGCAAATAAAAGACACGTAGATAGTGATTAATGATTTATAAAACCGATTATTAATTAATAAAATAACGTTAAAGTCGATGTTTTATTAATGTTATATTCATTTCAAGTCACACATATAACTAAAACTATGACTTAATTTACTGACATTGAGAAGACAAGGGGCCAGATAATGAGCGATACCAATAAACCTTCCTCAGGGAAGTGTCCAGTGATGCATGGGGCTAATACCACTACAACGTCTAATACCGATTGGTGGCCAAACACACTTAATCTGAACATTCTGCATCAGCACGATAACAAAACAAACCCAATGGGCGATGACTTTGATTATGTTAAAGAGTTCAAGACATTAGATTTAACTGCCGTAAAGAAAGACTTGCACGCACTGATGACTGACAGTCAAGACTGGTGGCCGGCAGATTGGGGCCATTATGGTGGATTGATGATTCGTATGGCATGGCATGCTGCAGGCACCTATCGAGTGGCAGATGGCCGTGGTGGTGCAGGTACCGGTAGTCAGCGATTTGCGCCATTAAACAGTTGGCCAGATAATGTGAATCTGGACAAAGCCCGCCGCTTGTTATGGCCAATCAAAAAGAAATACGGCAACAAATTGTCTTGGGCTGATCTAATAGTGCTTGCCGGTACCATGGCTTATGAGTCGATGGGACTCAAGGTATTCGGGTTTGCAGGCGGTCGTTCTGACATCTGGCATCCAGAACAAGATATCTACTGGGGCTCTGAAAAAGAATGGTTAGCTGAAAGTAAAGAACGTTACGAAACTGACGAGCGTGATACCTTAGAAAACCCGCTGGCAGCAGTTCAAATGGGCCTTATTTACGTTAACCCAGAAGGTGTTGATGGTAACCCCGATCCACTAAAAACTGCACAGGATGTCCGCGTTACCTTTGCACGTATGGCGATGAATGATGAAGAAACCGTTGCACTCACAGCAGGTGGTCATACTGTAGGTAAATGTCACGGTAATGGCGATGCAACTCAACTTGGCGCGGTTCCAGAAGCGGCTGGCGTGACTGAACAAGGCTTTGGTTGGCATAATCCTAAAGCTAAGGGTGTAGGTCAAGATACCGTTAGTAGTGGCCTTGAAGGGGCATGAACAGCTGAGCCCACAAAATGGGACAACGGCTATTTCTATAACCTGTTCAATTACGACTGGGAACTGAAGAAAAGTCCTGCTGGTGCATGGCAGTGGGAACCCATCGACATGAAAGAAGAGGATAAGCCTGTTGATGTTGAAGACCCATCTATAAGATACAACCCAATCATGACCGATGCTGACATGGCAATGATCAAAGATCCCGCGTACAGAGAAATATCGGAACGTTTTTATAACAATCCTGATTATTTCTCAGAAGTATTTGCTCGTGCTTGGTTCAAACTAACCCACCGTGATTTAGGCCCAAAAAGCCGTTACTTAGGCACGGACGTGCCTAGTGAAAATTTGATCTGGCAAGATCCTATCCCTAGTGTTGATTACACATTAAGTCAACAAGACATAAGCAATCTCAAACAACAACTACTGAAGAGTGGTTTAAGCAGTGCTGAACTCATTGCAACTGCTTGGGATAGTGCTCGTACATTTCGTGGCTCAGACTATCGTGGCGGTGCCAATGGTGCTCGTATCCGCTTAGCACCACAAAAGGACTGGGAAGGCAACGAACCCGAAAGGTTACAAAAGGTGCTTAATGTCTTGCAAGCTTTTCAGTCAGGTCTCGATAAGAAAATCAGTACTGCTGATTTAATTGTTCTAGGTGGCATAGCCGCAGTTGAGAAAGCAGCACGTGATGCAGGGGTCGAGATTACTGTTCCGTTTACCTCCGGGCGTGGTGATGCTACTCAAGAACTGACCGACATAGATTCTTTTGAACCACTAGAAGCTATCCATGATGGTTACCGAAACTGGCTTAAGAAAGATTACATTGTTTCGCCTGAAGAGCTGATGTTAGATCGCACACAATTGATGGGCTTAACCGCACCTGAAATGACCGTGCTAGTCGGTGGACTGCGAGTGCTGGGCGCCAATCATGCTGGAACTAAACACGGCGTATTGACTGATCGTGAAGGTATATTAACTAACGACTTCTTTGTTAATCTGACTGATATGGCTAATAGTTGGAAGCCAGCGGGTAAACACGTGTACGAAATCTGTGATCGTAAGACAGGTGCTGTTAAATGGACGGCAACCCGTGTTGATTTAGTATTTGGCTCCAACTCAATACTTCGCTCTTACGCTGAGGTATACGCTCAAGATGATTCGAAAGAAAAGTTTGTCAGGGACTTTGTTAAAGCTTGGACAAAAGTAATGAATGCTGATCTATTTGATCTGAAATAGTCACAACTAAGCCCAATGGACGCTTGACATTGCAAAGCGTCCATTATTTTACAGCCTATTTTAAGTTTATTCTTGCTATCTTACATGCATAGCTTTTCTCTGGAATATTAGCATGTCGAATGCTCAACTTGACCAAACTTTATCTCTATTAAATTCAAATAAAATGGAAATTTTGGCAAAAAAAAGCCCCACTTAAGGAGCTTTTTCTATTTGGTTCTACGTTTTAGCGGTTGCAAATGTACATTGTTACTTCGAAACCGAAACGCATATCTGAATATTCTGGTTTAGTCCACATGATAATTACCTCGTTAGTTGATTCATTTGTTTTACGATTTACATAATACTCAATAGTCGTGATTAGTAGTAAAGCATTTTGCTCTTTGCAAGTCAGGATTTTACTGAAATGATGTAAAGCGATCGCTCGGCATTCTCACTTCGCCACTGGAAGATTAGCCTAAAAAGTGAATAATTCAACCGCTTGACTTGCTTATACATATCTATATTGTGTTGTGGTTCCTAGGGAGTGCACTTTATACTTTGGCAAGATAATATTTAGCTTGATAATTACAACAACCAATTAATGGCATCTTAAGTTTATATATTGATTGATTCTTCTCTCAAATGGTTTGTCTATAATCTGTGTTCAATAATTTACTTTTATACTGAAAATTGATTACTGTATTTATTTGAATACAATAACTTCTTTCTTAGCATAACGAGAATTAATCAAAATGAGCATCACTTGATTATTGAGCCACAAAAGAACTGTTGGTCAACCAAAGTAGCAAGCAGAGCAGCTATCTTGATTGATGGTGAAAATTATTTTGGTGCTTTACATGAGGCTATTCTTAACGCGCGCCAAATTATTATGATATTGGCATGGGATATTGATAGTCGTATGCGGCTAACACGAAGTGAAAATAGTAGTGAGGATAATGATTTAAGCGATGTACTGTGTAAAGCTCTAGAATCGAACCCTGAGTTAAATATCTATATCCTAAATTGGGATTGGGCTGTGCTTTACTCACTTGAGCGAGAATGGCTGCCAAATTACCGGACCCTATGGAAAAATCAATCACGTTTACATTTTGAGCTCGATAGTCAATGTCCTACAGGATCTTCACAACATCAAAAAGTTATCGTTATTGATGATTTGATTGCTTTTTGTGGTGGCTTTGATTTAGGTAAAGATCGTTGGGACACGTCTTCGCACAGCCCAAATGATCCTAATCGGATTAATCCTGACAAATCAAATTATCCACCTTTTCATGACGTACAATGGCTCGTCGAAGGCGAAATCGCCAAGAAATTAGGCGAACTAACCCGAGAAAGATGGTATCGAGTAACAAACCATCGTTTGGCTTATTGTAACAAATCATCTAAATCACCTTGGCCGGATAACATTGAGCCCGACTTTGAAGAAGTTGATATTAATATCTCGCTTACCTTCCCCAAATATCAAGATTACCCCGCTCACACAGAAGTTGAACAGTTATACCTTGACAGTATAAGGGCAGCTAAAGATCTAATTTATATTGAAAACCAATATATGTCTTCTCAATCAATCATGACTGCATTAGTCGAACGGTTACATGAAAAAGACGGCCCTAATGTAGTACTTGTTTTACCAAAACAGACTGGGGGCTGGCTGGAACAAAATACTATGGATGTATTACGGGCACGAGTTATTACTAAAATTCATCAATCTGATATTCATGGACATCTACGCGTTTGTTACCCTCATCAACAAGCATTAGGCGAGAGTTACATTAGCGTCCATAGTAAAACAATGATTATTGATGACCATTTTTTACGCATAGGTTCATCAAATTTAAGTAATCGTTCAATGGGTTTTGATAGTGAGTGTGACCTGTCGATTGAAGCTAAAACGACAATACAATCTAAAAAAATAAAAGAAATACGCGAACGCCTAATTTCTGAGCATTTGGGACTTCCTAATGCAAAATTGACAGAAGCACTTGGTAAGCATAATAATTTACTGTCATTAATAGATGAGCGAGCGGAACACGACCATACATTGAGGCCATTGCATTGCAAAGTAGACCTGCTGGTTGATCAACTATTACCCGATTATCAAGTGATAGATCCCGAAAAACCACTCAAGGCTGACGATATGGCCGGCCTATTAGTGCCCGAGAAACAACAAAAATCATTTCGAAAACAATGGTTAAGTGTTGCTGGGATTATTATATTTCTAATTACCATGACACTGCTTTGGCGATTCACACCATTAGCCAATGGCATTAATCAAGATTCAATCTCAAATTTAGCAGAAGCAATCAAAAACTTACCCTTTTCGCCTTTAATTATATTGGTCTGTTTTACTATTGCTAGTCTATTAGCCTTTCCAGTGACATTACTAATTATTGCTTCAGTAGTCACATTTGGACCTTGGTGGGGAAGTTTCTATGCCCTGATTGGTTCCACCCTCGGCGCATTATCCGGTTTTGCAATCGGAAGTTTAGTGGGTAAAAACCTTATTGAAAGACTCACAGGTTCAGCTATTAGTCGGCTCAGCAGACGCCTAGCTAAGAAGGGAGTTTTATCGGTAATCACTGTCCGAATAATACCTGTTGCACCTTTTACAATAATTAACTTAATTGCTGGTGCATCTCACATCAAAATTCGTGACTTTTTCATAGGCAGTGTAATAGGGATGCTTCCGGGCATCATAACACTCACTTTATTTGCTGATTCACTTGTTGAAACAATGAAACATCCAGAACCTCGCCAAGTAATGATTTTAATCGGTGTAATGGCTTTAGTTGTGGTCGTTACTATTGGATTAAAGAAATTGTTTAAGTCTGACAGTTAACACTAATGATACTGAAAGTCGCCTCCTATAATATTCATGCTGGCATCGGTCATGATCAGCAATTCAATATGCATAGGATCACCGCCGTTATCAATGAATTGGATGCTGATCTCATCGCACTTCAAGAAGTAGAACATCAACTTATAGATAATGAACATCTACTTCAATTTTTGGAGACCCATACTGGCTACAAAATAATTTCTGATATTGCTTTTAAACGAGGTAACTATGATTATGGAAATATACTGCTATCTAGGTACCCTTTGACTGAAGTTAGCTACCATGATTTAAGTGTAAGGGGCCGCGAACCAAGAAGTTTGATTAAGGCATATTTAGAGTTTAATAATAACAAGATTTTAATCATGACAACCCATCTTGGTTTAAGACCTTTTGAGCGACGACTTCAAGTACAAAATATATTGTCATTACTTATACAGCATAACAATCAGCATACGATTTTTATGGGCGATCTTAACGAATGGTTCTTATGGGCTCGGCCACATCGCTGGTTGAAAAAACACTTTAAACAATCACATAATTTAAAGACATTTCCTGCAAAATATCCTTTTCTATCTCTAGATAAAATATGGGTATCGCCAGCTAGCTCATTGATAGCAGTTGATGTACATAGATCGCCGTTGGCGAGAATAGCCTCTGACCACTTGCCTATCATTGCAAAAATTGCAACCGATCTAGTGGGATGACTATTTTTATAAACATAGTTATAAGTGACTCAACGTACATGCTAAGATTCAGTTAAAGACGGAACGGATTACTTTTTTGTCTCAATCATTGCTTCCATGTTGTAACTTACTGGAACTATACAGCTTCGACATTCATTGCTTTTTCTTTCTTCTTTAGCATAGTTTGGTTAATACAGAAGTCAAATAGAGAGTCAAATACATTTGTTGGGTCTTCGCTTAAATCTACGCTAACGTATACCTCCCAAACAACGCCAAGCAGAATAGTATAGCCATCACCCTTCTTGTACATCTTGTCAGTATTCAACTTAAACGCCTCAAAAGAGTCACCAGTGCTGCTTCTAATTATCTGAGCCTCTCTAGCTATTCCTCCCAGATAAGAGCACTTTTCAATATCTATTTTCTCTAGTTCTGCTGCATAAGAATTACATGCAAATATTAATGAAAATAGCGCTATTATGTTTCTCATAAGTACCCCCCCCCAAATTAGATTCTTTGGTCAGCATCAGTAAAACGGCATTCATCCTATTCATCTCACTCTTATGAATAAGCATGCTCTTCTTTATCGTCTTTCTAAGTGCAATAATTTTCAAGTGATTGCTTTTAATAGCCTAATATATACCACTATTCACTTTAATGTGAATTCTTAGAGCTATTTCATAGGCATTTTTTCCACAATGAACCTAAATTGGTTTGTGTAAATAGCTTACCTCTAAAAGCTAAAGAGTCCGAATCTGCTGCAGCTCTATCGTGCTAGTTGTTTTTAAGGATAGTCTGGACTTCCCAGCTTTCACTAGACAGTCTGTAATTTCGAAAAATACGCATCCTCAAATTTAGCAGGCGAAACACCACCTGTATGAGAATGACGCTTTATCGGATTGTAAAACATTTCTATAAAGTTAAATATCTCTGCCTTTGCATCGTTTCTTGTCGAATATATCTTCTTTCTCACAATTCGCTTTTTAATCGTAGCAAAAAAGCTTTCTGCAACTGCATTATCATGACAATTACCCCGACGACTCATCGAGGGTCTTAAGTTGTTTTCTTTCAGGAAGGCAAGGTAGTCAGCACTACCATATTGACTACCTTGATCACTATGAACGAGTACCTCTCGTTTGGGTTGACGTTGATAAACGGCCATCAGTAATGCGTTAATCACCAAGCGTTTATCCATATTTTTATCCATTGACCACCCAATAATTCGCCGTGAAAATAAATCCATCACCGTGGCCACATATAAAAATCCTTCGTAAGTACGGATGTATCACTCACCCAGATCTTATTGGGCTCTTCTGGGTTAAACTGACGCTCAAGTATATTATCGGCAATACGCGAGGGTTTGCCGCCCTGACAATAACGTCGTTTATAACCAATCTGCGCCTTGAGTTGATTCACGCGCATGATCTTGGCCACGCGATGGACACTACATGCTTCCCCCATTTCACGTAAGTCACGATAGATCCAGGGACTGCCATACGTGCCACCACTTGCTATGTAAAACGTTTGTATGAGCTTAAGTAGTCGAAGATCTTCGATAGCTCTGGCACTCAGCGGTTTATTGAGCCACGCGTAAAACCCACTACGATTAAGTTTAAATACGCGGCACATCGACAAAACTGAAAACTCGCGTTGATGACAACGGATAAAGGCGTACTTTACTCGGGCAGGCTTGCAAAGTACCTTGCGGCCTTTTTTAATATGTCGCGTTCCTCCTCGACACGCTTTAGTTGTGCTTTTAACCTCACTATTTCAGCTTGATGATCCGTAGTTTGATTACGTTGCTGTTTCGCACCATATAAATCGCTTCGCCATTTATATAACCTGAGATCTGGTTAAGAAACGATCATCATGCTAAATACTTCGCTACTCATTCTTAGCGAAGGTTTATTTTCTTTAAGTGAGTAAGCGATAAGCCCAGCAATGA